>ERZ1046367.268-NODE-268-length-39219-cov-5.692728_pt1 | contig 39219 bp, 31 predicted proteins | sample MGYA00383091_ERZ1046367 | MGnify/ENA primary metagenome ERZ1046367 (study PRJEB29581, sample SAMEA5548361) | metagenome | biome: marine; feature: coastal; material: water | depth 50 m | study: Short-term variability in the microbial, nano- and picoplankton... | reverse complement strand
GCTACCAGATGAATTGCTTCGGGCGCTCTGACATTTTCATCGGTTTTTACTAGTGATGCCTTCTGGGGTTTGGAAATAGACAAAGCGGCTTTGACTGCAGAAGTGATGTGGTGCTGTGCCATGAAAATTGAGGGAACAGTGAAAACTATAATCAGCGTTCCAATGAGGACCCCATAACCAATAGAGACAGCTAAAGGGATCAGGAACTGCGCCTGCAGGGAGGTTTCCATAATTAAGGGGTAAACCCCAAGGAAAGTGGTCAGGGATGTCAACAGGATTGGGCGAAACCGTTGTTTGGTTCCCTTGATCACAGCTTCACGCGTTTCCATCCCTTTGGCAATGAACTCGTTGTAGACGTCGACCATAACCAGCGAGTTGTTGATGACCACTCCTGCCAGGCCGATGATCCCAAATATAGACAGCAAGGATAAAGGGATATCCAAGATCAAATGGCCTGTGACTGCACCAATAAGGCCTAGCGGGATTGCAAACATTACCACAACGGGTTGGACATAAGATCGGAACACGAGTGCGAGCAGAGCGAAAATAATAAAGAGAGCTATGCCAAGCGCCTCACTAAGAGCGGCCTGAGCATCGCCCTGGGTGCGTTGTTCACCGCCAAGATCGAAAAGCAAGCCGGGGTTTTCTTCCTTGATCAGCGGAAGGATTTGCGTGGTGATCAAGGCGTTCACTTCTCGGCCCGTTGACACGGATACATCCAAGTCCGCTGTCACTGTGGTCACCTGCCTGCCGTTACGTCGAAGGATTGATGTCGGGGCAAGCCCTTCGCGGACGTAAGCAACCGTAGAAAGCGGGATCAAATAGCCATCAGATGTCCGAATTTGTGTATCCAACAAATCGGAAAGGCTATCTCGTTGTTCCTTAGGAAAACGGACATTCACAGATACATTGTCGGCCCCACGCTGAAAGCTGGTTGCCTCAACCCCAAAGAAGCCGGCCCGTGTTTGCTGGGCAAGGTCTTCGATCGTTATACCGAAAATGCGGGCTTCATCTTTTAATTCCAGCTCATATTCTAATCGGCCCGAGGAATTGTTGTCGCGGATTGAGAAAACGCCAGGTATCGCGCGTAATTTTTCGCGTAGTGCGGCCACCACAGGAGTGATATCTTGACCTTCGGGCAATGAAAGCTCCACAGCAACAGGGTCACCAGCACCGATAAGTTCAGCCGAGACCGTTAGTTTATTGACAGATGCAACTTGGCCCACTTCTTCACGCCATACTGTTTCAAAGTCCTTGGCGTCCCACGTCCGTATGGTTGGGTCGGTAATTTGTACGACGACATTGGCAAGTGTTGCGCCGCCGGCGGCGCTTCCACCGTTAGGGCCGCCGCCACCAAGGCCTTTTCCAACGACCATGTTCACCCCAACAATCACAGGGGGGGCCGCATTGGGCAATCTTGATTGGATAACCTTACCTGCACGCATTGCAGCCAATTGCACATCTTCCGCCACACGCTGGGTCATTGCAAACGTTGTGCCGTCATTCATTTCAATGCTGGCGGTTACGAAATCTGTTTCGATGGATGGGAAAAAGTTGAATTTCACATATCCATGGATCAAAAGCCCCACAGATCCGATCATAAGGGCGACGGATAAGGCAATTGGAATAAGGATGGCAAATCCTTTGGTGGTTAAGCGTAAAATAGCATCTAAGGGATAGCGAATTATCCATTGCAGCAAGCCATTCACGGCGCTTCTTATGAGCCCGAGAAACCGAAATACCAGGTTCGGACGATAGTCAGGTGAGACATCTAGTGAACTCAGGTTGCGCGGCAGGATAAATAATGCCTGTCCCAACGAAAGAGCTAGAACCACCATAACAACAATTGGGATATCAGCGAGGAATTTCCCCAATGTGCCCGGCAATTGTAACAGCGGCCAAAAGGCTACGATGGTGGTCAAAGTTGAAAAAACGACGGGGATAGCAATTCTTTGCGTGCCTTTGACGGCCGCTTGTACGGGGCTTAAACCGTCTTCGCCCTTTTGATAAATATTTTCGCTGACCACGATCGCATTGTCCACCACAATACCGATCGCCAGAATAAAACCGAAAAGAGAAATTTGATTGATAGAAAGACCAAGGGCCCCCAGAACAATAAAGGTTGCGGCGAAAGAAACACCTATTCCGATGGCCGACCAGAAAGCCAGCCGGATATCTAAGAAAAGCGCGAGGCATAAAACAACAAGCGCCAAACCAAGCGCCGCATTTTCCACCAGAAGGTTTATTCGATCCTGAAGTCCCTCGGCGTCATTTTGCCAAATTGATGCATTTAGTCCCGGTCCGAGCGAGGGAACAAAGCTGCTGTCCAGATGATTACGTGCATCCTCAACAATTTTTAAAATTTGTTCCTCGCCGACACGAAACACATTGATCGAGACTGAATTTTCACCGTTGAAATTGGCTGTAAGGTCTGCATCAACAAAGCCGTCAATAACTGTGGCCACATCGCGCACATAAATCTCGCCGCCAAGATTGTCCGTGCGAACAACAATATTTTCGAAATCAGCCTGAGTATAGTTGCGGCCCTTGGTTCTGATAGGAATTGAAACTGTGTCGGTGCCTATTGATCCGCCTGGAAGCTCTAACGAGTTTTGGCGAATTGCCCTAGCGATCTCATCCATAGTGAGGCCATAAGATCGCAGCGCATCTCGGCTGACCTCAATTGAGATTTCGTAATCTCTGGTATTTGCTACCTCTACGAAGCTGATGCTGTCTAGCATTATCAGCTCGCTCTTGAGGCGTTCCGCTTCTTGCTTGAGAACGGCCTCACTGGCATTGCCGTGCAAGGTGATTTCAAGAATGCGGCTTGAATTGTTGGGCTGAACAACCACGGGGTCATTGGCGTCTTCTGGGAAGACACTAATGCGATCCACCTCGTTCTTTATCTCTTCGGTCTTTTCATCAATGTCCGACCCTCGAAGGAAAGAAACGGAAAGGCCGCCGCGACCTTCACTAATTGTCGCGGTTATGCTGTCTATTCCATCTATACCTGCGAGTTGGTCCTCAATCGGCCGGACGATGCTTTCCTGAATTTCCGTCGGGGAGGCCCCAGGATAGCTTACCGAAATACTGACCGTATCAAGGGTGAAATCTGGGAAGGTTTTCTGGGGCATCCCAAGCGCGGTTATTGCGCCCAGAATGACCACAAAAACCATCATGAGGTTCGAAGCAACTGGGTGTTCTGCCATCCATTTAATCATGACGTTCATGGACTTACTCCCCCAGATCCGCGGCAGCCATCTCGGTACCCTTGATTGTGAGATCACGCAGCGGCATCCCAGGTTTTGGCGCCGCGATCGACGTCAGTATCAAGCGTGTGCCAGCCGGCCAATTGTCAACGACTACATAGGTCGTCTCGCCGTCGAAATGGGTTGGTCGCGCGTCAACTGCTAGCAGTGTTCCAAGGTCATCTTCGGTTGCTTCAAACACCCATATTTGGTTGTCACTGCGGATTGCTGTGGACGGAATTGCATAAGTATTCTTCTGTTCGATGCCATCAATTTGAACTTTGGCAAAGGCATTTATCAGCGCCGGAATCGTCCCGAAAGAAGGTGAGTTTGGATTTAGTAAAACCGGCTTGCCAACGTTATCAAGTCCGATCGATACGCTCAAAGTGCGCGTCCGGGGGTCAAGGGCAGGATCCACTCGGCTTACGTGGGCGTTCCATTGGTAAGTTTGCCCTGCGAAGCCAACGTTTACGCGGGCCTTCGCTGTACTGTCTTCAAACATTCCGGGGATCAGCGCCGCCTCGGCTTCGCGCACCGGAATGATGACCTCCATTTGGTTGTTGGTATAAATCTCAGCAATCGACTGACCGCTTGCAACGACGCTGCCGACTTCTTGCAATTTCTCAAGCACAGCGCCGCTGAAAGGTGCAACAATTTTCTTACTGTTGACTGCGATAGACGCGCTTTCCTGAGCCGCGATCAAAGAATTCAAACTGGCGGTCAATTCTGCTTTTTGTGACAGTAGTTGATCGAGCGCTTGCTGGCTTGCAAACCCGCGGGACTGTAGTTCTTCGGTCCGTTTCAACTGCGCTTCAACCAAAATTAAACGTGCCTGCGTTGCCTCAACATTTGCCAGTGTTTGATTGAGTAACGCACGCTCTGAACCATCGTCGAGTTGTACCAACACTTCGCCTTTGGAAAATGTGCCAAGATTGATCACGGATGGGTGAAGGTTTGAAATTCGGCCGCCGCTTTGTGCCGAGACGCTTACTTGCCTGTAGGGGCTCACAAACCCTTCGGAGCGTACAGGCAGGGGCTGCTCAAATCGTGCTACTTCTATGGTTTCGACTAAAGCAACGGGGCGCTCTACAGGTTGGATTTCAACTACTTCACGGTTTTCGCCAAGATACTGATACCCGCGAAAGCCACCATAGACGCATGCAATTGCGACGGCTATCCAGACTGCTTCACGGATGAAGACTAAAAACAAACGGTAAATTTTTTTCATTATAAACTCTCAGATTGCCACGGCGAAACACTGAACTTTTTTATTGGCTCGAATTTTATACGGTGTTTAACGCAAATTGGTTCAAATTTGATTTCGGGAATACGAATTGCGCGTCGCCGTAATAGCGCTTTGGTATTTTCAGCTGAATATCTTGGATCAACTTATCAGCGGCTTCTTGCGATGTTACGGATATCTTATTGATAGAAGCTGTTAACACGCGAAGATAAATACGCTTTTCATGGCCAGCAAAGACTGTGAAAGTTTGATGCGCCTTTGGTAAGTGCAGGGGCGCTCGCTCAAAAAAATAGCTGCCTGTCTAAAAACAGGCAGCTACGCGATTTTACATTATTCAGGAATGATGACGGCATCAATCACATGGATGACACCGTTTGATGTCTCAATGTCTGCGGTCACAACATTGGCGCTGTTCACTTTGACGCCGCCTTCTGTCGTGATCGTTATATCGCTTCCCTGAACTGTGGGGGCCGTCATGCCATTGCTAAGATCCCCGCTCATCACTTTGCCCGACACCACATGATAGGTCAGGATCGCAATGAGCTGTGCTTTATTTTCCGGCTTTAGCAAAGTTTCGACTGTGCCGTCTGGGAGAGCTGCAAAAGCTTCATCCGTGGGGGCAAAAACGGTAAATGGACCTTCACTTTTTAATGTCTCAACCAGACCGGCAGCTTGTACAGCTGCAACCAATGTGTTGAATGCGCCAGCCTCAACGGCCGTATCAACGATGTCTTTGGAGTGCCCGTCTGCAAAACCTACAGAAGCAGTCATCAAGGCTGCAGCACATGTCATTGAAAAAAAAGTACGTCTTATCATAGTAATCTCCAAATTTTGAAACACCAACTTAATATTGGATTATCTATCTACGTTAAGAAAAAGTGATTGGATCACTTGTTGTTTTTTTTGCCCAGTATCAGCTTTACTTTAGCTTTTTAGCGGTAAATTTCCGCCGGTGGTGTTATGACCGGGGGCTACCATTAGTGATATCGGGGGAAATCGCTCTTCTCTTTTTTGACCCTGCCAACAGTTGCAAACCTATCACCATATAGACCGTAGCCAAAATACGTAGGTCAGTTCAAAGAGTGTCACTTTTGCAGTTCTTTTTCACGAACCATAAACAAATAAGCTATTGATATTGCATGCACCAGTTTGTGCATTGTGGTGTGGTTGGGACATGAGCCACCTGTGCCCGGTCCGCCGCTGTCACCAAACTTAATTAATCAAGTGATAGATAAATAACTGATAATATTACAATAACCAGTGTTTCTTTGGTAATATGCTGGGAGGGAAATATTAATTTTCAAGATCCGATACTGGCGAATTACGGAAGCAGGTTTCACAATTCAAGGTTTTTTCTGTTATTTACAAGGCACTTTATAGTAGTGTGGAAAAACAGGAAAACCTGTGAGCAAACATAGTTGGAAGGGATAACATGTTTAAAGAATTTAAAGATTTTATAGCCAAAGGAAATGTCATGGACATGGCCGTTGGAATAATTATTGGAGCGGCCTTCACGGCCATTGTAAAATCCATGGTTGGTGATTTGATCAACCCAATTATTGGACTCTTTATGGGCGGTGTGGACTTTACCAACATGTACACTGTTCTGGCCGGGGATGTCGCTGCCGGAGCATCACTGGAAGCCGCCCGCGAAGCGGGCGCTGCGGTCTTTGCATATGGTGCTTTCATCATGGCCGTCATCAATTTCTTGATCATTGCTTTTGTGGTGTTCATGCTGGTGCGCTATGTGACCAAAGTAAAAGAGGCCTCTGCCAAAAAAGAAGCAGCTGTTGAAAAAGCCCCGGCAGGCCCCAGTGAAGTGGATCTTCTGACCGAGATTCGTGATGCTTTAAAAAAATAACATCCCAAAGGTAATTTTGAAGCCTTTAAATGACCGCATGGAAGCTTTGTAGCGCCATGCGGTCTATTGATGATTCCACAGCCAGCGATGAAACAATCGATCGTACCTGTAGATACGCGTAATTGCATACCTATAACCGTTTGATATTTAACTGGTATATCAAAAATAATTGACATAGAGTAAAAATTATTTGACATCCCCGGATTTTGTGATCATATCATGTATATAATTTTTTACACCGAGTCGTATATTTGCGACATAAGGAATGACCACATGTCACATGAAGAGAAAAACACGATCCTTCAAATTATCATTGGGATCAGCATTAATATTTGGATACTTTTCAAAGTACGGGACCTTTACGCATCAGGTGTAATGGATGGTCCTGACGCGATCCAAAGATGGGCCGAAACGATGTTCTGGGTTATCATCATTGCGATCGGAGCTGGGATCATTATAGCCATCATCGGCACAGTTCTTTTTGCGATCATCGAAACGGTTATTACTGGGGAGACCGACCATAATTTCATCACCGATGAGCGGGACAAGATGATCGCTAACACCGGTAACAAAATCACCATTGCGTTTACCGGCGCTGGATTTATCGCCCTGATCGCGGGGATAAAGTTCGGATACGCACCAATCGACTGCCTTATTTTATTGATGTTTAGCTATTCGCTTGGGGGACTTGTGGGCGAGATCGCCAAATTGGCCCGCTACCGGATGAGCTTTTGATATGGCCCAAAAGCTAACCATAACAAACTCGATCCGCCGTCTGCGCTTTGATGCCGATGAGATGACGCAAAAAGCACTGGCCGATCAGGTCGGGGTCACCAGGCAAACCATCGTTGCAATCGAAAATGCCAAATATTACCCAACGCTTGAGCTGGCCTTTTTGATCGCCCGTGTCTTTGAAAAAGAAATTAGTGACGTCTTTTCGATAGAATTGAAAGAGTAGCCCTACCTCTCATTTGATACCTTAACGCTGCAATACTTTCTTCAAGAATCTTGCGGGGCAATTTCCATGAACACCCAAAGTGTGCCCCCATGTCTTGGACATGTTGCAACTCTTGGGGAATTTAACTTTCTCAATCAACCTACTCTGAAAGGAGTACACGCATGACCCCCGCGACCATGAAAGCGGCTGTTTTAACCGGATTTGGAGGACCTGAAGTCATTCAGATAGCTCAAAGGCCCGTGCCCGTTCTAAAAGCCAACCAAATGCTGATCCAGAATCAAGCCGCAAGCGTAAATTCCGGTGATGCGCGCATCCGATCAAAGACTGTACCAAAGGGGTACAAATTTATTATGTCACTGGTATTTGGTTTCAACAGGCCCCGTACAGAAATCCTTGGGACAGTGTTTGCTGGTAAAGTCACGCAGGTCGGCGCAAGTGTTACAAAGTTCAACCCGGGCGATTTGGTTTTTGGTAGCACTGAGTTGAAAATGGCCACTCATTCAGAGTTTGTCGCAATCGGCGAAGCTGCTGCAATCACCCATTGTCCGGACGAATTGACCCCCGCTGAAGCAGCATCACTTGTATTTGGCGGCACAACCGCACTGTACTTCATAGAAAAATCCGATCTTAAAAGAGGCGAGCGCATCCTAGTCAATGCAGCTGCGGGTTCGGTCGGTATTGCGGTGGTTCAGATCGCAAGCCAAATGGGCGCCCATGTTACCGCCATAGCGTCATCTGCAAATCATGATTTTCTAAGGGAAAATGGGGCAAAAAGCTGTATCGACTATACGGTTACAAACATGGAAAATTTGACCGATAAGTTTGATGTGATTGTGGATTGTCTAGGCACGATACCCTATGCAAAACACCATCACTTACTGAACAAACAAGGGCGCTTTGCGCTTGTCACAGGAACGCTGGCAGAAGGTCTGGCCGCCCCCTTTCGCAGCGTATTTGGTATGCATAAAATCGTCAGTGGCACGTCATTTGCGACGCGCGCATCACTGGAAAAGATTGTTAAATTGGCAACGTCAGGTGCCATTAAACCAATCATAGACGCCACATTTACTCTTGATCAGATCCAGGACGCACATGCCCGGATTGATAAAGGCCACAAGCGGGGGAACTTTATTGTAAAATTCAGGCCACGGCCAAAATGATAAAGAACACCCTCGTGAGATGGGCAATAGTATAGTTTAGCTCTTAGGTCAGCCAATTTTATAGCCCCAGAAAAAGGTAAGTTCCTCGGCAAATTGGCATCCGTGGGCTGCGGCAAAGCCTTGCAGCTCGACCTCTTCCCCGGCGCCGAGTGCAACAAATGCTTCGGTTTTGACGGCGCTTAGACCATCCATATGCGGCGCGGTATTCGCCGCGCGAGATGATTTTATTTCATGCGTGCCGTTGCGCATTAAGCGCGCCTTTAATTGGGTTAAATTCGAAGTGGTTTCTTTAAACATCACTTGTCCGGCCAAATAGTAACTGCCCTGAGTGGGCGCTCGAAAAACATTTTTCGCGGGATTAAAACAGCCCTGATCATTAAATTCGGCCATATTAATACCGATTTTGATCCATTGATCTGCCGGGGCATCATTGTTGTAATTGGTATAGGCGTGAAACCTTGGTAAATTGGGCAAGCTGACACAGGCCGTTGCTGCATCGATCCGCAGACCGTCGCGAAAAGTGATGTTATCCTCGGTGGTTGTGATGCGAAAATCATCAGCCTCCAAAAGCCCCACCAAGGCGCGGGTTTGGCCATCACTTTGGAAAATGAAACCCGCATCCTGCGCCGCGGTTTCTTTGTTCAGGATATGCAAGATGCTGCCAGAACCGTCTTCGCCGCTTGGGACAGCAGTCCAAAGCGCTTTTTCAGTTTTAACGGCAAGTTTTTGTTGCTCGGTGGTCTCAGCCCCGATGGACAGGCTTTCAAAGGCCGCATCAACCGACCCCTGCGCCGCGCCGCTAATGGCTTGCCAGTCTGTGCCATCAAAAGCCCGCAGGACCCCGCTTGAAAGCACAAAAATCCGCCAGCCGGGTTGTGGGGCAAAAAATGCCCAATTACCATCCTGCCAGAGGGCAATATCGCCACTATGACCAGCCCATGCGCCGCTTGCACCAGCCGGAATTAAATAACAATCACCTTCTTCTGCACTAAGGGGCGCGCTGTCTTGGCTGTCTGAAATAGCTGTCATTTGTACCAATATATCCAACTGGCGCAGCGCTTGATTGTGCGTGACATGTTTTTGCGCTTGGGATGGCTGAATGTAGGGCAGGGATAAACGAGAGGAATTTTCAGTCATATTAGGTATGGCCCGCAGTGGATGTGGACCAAACTATGATCTGAAATGGGTTAACGCGCAGCAATCCCTCCGCACGCAGAATAAAGTAATTATTAAGAGGGCTCTTTGGAAAAGGGTTCCCGTCCGATGCTGTCATAGGATTCAAAGCCGGCTTTTCTGGCATCCTTGGCACTGTAGATATTTCTAAGATCGGCCATTTTTGGTTGGTTCATTTTGCGGGCAATTATTTTTAAATCCAAAGCACGAAATTCATTCCATTCGGTCAGAATGACCAATAAGTCAGCGTTTTGTGATGCCTGATAGGGGTCTTCGACCCATCGCCCGCCGGGAAGCAAATGTTCACCTTCGTGGCGGCCTTGGGGATCACATAGCCGCACTTTGGCGCCGCCGCCGATTAACGCTGGTACAATGGTCAGGCTGGGCGCATCGCGCATATCATCGGTGTTGGGCTTGAATGTCACTCCGAGCACAGCAATTATTTTATCTTTAAAGCTGCCATCACATAAATCCAAAAGCTTTTGGATCATCCGGCGTTTGATTTCATCATTGACCTTAATAACGGTTTCGGTGATTTGCATCGCAACCGCATTTTCCTGGCCGATGCGCGCAAGCGCTTTGGTGTCTTTGGGAAAGCAACTGCCGCCATATCCCGGACCGGCATGAAGAAATTTACTGCCAATTCGGTTGTCCATTCCCATGCCTTTGGCCACCTGTTTGACATCGGCGCCAACCTTTTCACAAAGCGCAGCAATTTCATTGATAAAACTGATTTTAGTGGCCAAAAACGCGTTTGCTGCGTATTTTGTCATTTCAGCGCTTTCCAGATCCGTTGTGATAATGGGAAAATCCCGCAAATAAAGTGGCCGGTAAATTTCTGCCATCACCTCGGCAGCGCGTTCAGTTTGCACCCCGATCATAACCCGATCAGGTTTCATAAAATCCTCAATAGCAGCCCCTTCGCGGAGAAATTCGGGATTAGAGGCGACATCAAATTCAAGCGAGGGCACGGTTTTGCGGATCAATTGCTTAACCTGCCTGTTGGTGCCCACTGGGACTGTGGATTTTGTAACCACTACCAGATAATCGCGCGCAGCTTGGGCAATTTCTTCTGCAGCGGCCATAACATATTGCAGATCGGCATGCCCGTCACCGCGCCGCGTTGGGGTGCCAACGGCAATAAATGCCGCGTCCGCCCCATCTATTGCGGCCTGTAAGTCTTGACTAAAGGAAAGCCGGCCAGCTGCTACGTTTTTCGCCATCAGCGCGTCTAGGCCGGGTTCATAAATAGGAACTTTGCCAGAGTTGAGCAGGTCTATTTTTTGCAGGTCTTTGTCGACACAAATAACGCTATGGCCAAAATCGGAAAAACAAATGCCCGACACAAGTCCCACATAGCCTGTTCCAATCATTGCAATTTTCATCAAATTCTACCTATCTGCAAAACGATCGCCCCTGTCAAAATACGCAACGGTGGCCAATGCAGGTTTGATAGTGGGTTAAGCGATGAAATCCTAGAGTATTTCATATTACTTTCTGCGGTTTTGTTAAATCTTTATGAATCTGCCCCCACAAAGCCACATTTTATTAAATTTCCGTAAACCTTAGTCGTGAACTTTGGTCTCCAAGCGTGGGGCGCTTTGGGTGAGAAAATGATATATGCACAATGGCTGGGGTCATTGGGGGCAATCTTCGCGAGCCGCGATGAAAGACCTGTCGGCATGTTGGCAAATACAGCCAAGGGTCAGTTGTCGGTTTATGATTATCAGGCGCAGCAGGCGCTAACGTATCAGGCGCAAGAGGGTGGGTTAGAGCAAACCGAGGCGGCCGCATTGATGGCTGCTGAGCGGCATGAGCTGCGGATTGGCGCATCAGTTTATTGGTTGGATTCGCTGGCGACAGGACATCTTGACGGGCTTTATCAAAATTCAAATTACATCTCGAACAGCTTATTGTTGCAGTCGGGTGGATCCTCATCTGCAGGTCAAAGTTTGCATCTTGTTAGCACCAAAAGCGCAGATCAATCCTTTGTGATTGCAGCTGCGAGTAATGGTGAGGGGATCGAAGTTTTTCAGTACAGCGATGGAGTGATCGGGGCCTCTACCGAGCGCATTCTGGATGATGAAACCAGCTATTTGCAGCAGGTGTGTGATTTGGCAACAGCCCGAATTGGTGAGACCACCTATGTTTATGTGGCCTCCGGCGTTGAACATGGCCTTTCAATATTCTCCTTGGGAGTTGATGGACAGCTTTCACCCGTGGCCAATGTCGGGCAGGCGCAATCCTTGCCCATCAATGCAATTTCCCAAGTTGACATGATCGCTCTAGGGGCGGCCCGGTTTTTACTGGTGGCATCTCAAGGGGCAAATTCACTGACCGTTTTGCGCGTGCTGGAAGACGGAAACCTAAAACCCGCAGATCATATTCTAGATGACCTTGCTCTGCGGATAGAAAACAACTCTGCACTTGCTTATGTCGAAGTTAAGGGCAGGGGTTTGCTTGCGGCTGCCGGCAATGATGGCGGGATCAGCTTTTTTGAGCTGTTGCCAAGCGGGCGTTTGATCCATCACAGCACGGTTATTACCGGGCCAGAGGCGGGGATCGGTGCTATTAGCGATTTGAGTTTGTTGAGCGCGGGGCCGATTGTCTATCTGGTGGCGCGTGATAAATCTCAGGCTGGTTTGGGCGTTTTCAAAATTGATGTCAGCAGCTTTGGCGCAGCACAGGGCAGCGCAGGAGTGTTAGATGATCTGCTCGTTGCTGCGCCCGGTGCTTTGGCAATCAACGGATATGAGGGGGATGATTATCTGGTCGACGGGATAGGCAGTGATGTCATGACCGGAGGCGCTGGGCGGGATGTTTTTGTGCTGACGGCGGACGAAAAAATTGACCAGATAAGCGATTTTGATAGTCACCAAGACATATTGGATCTGTCCTTATGGCCAATGCTTTATAGCTCAGCGCAGCTGACATTTGTTGAAAACTCTGATGGCGTTACAATCCATTTCCGAGGTGAGGAACTGGTGATCAAGTCCGCGTCCGGATCAGGCCTTACGTCAGCGGATTTTGGCGCCGGCACAATAACCTATCTTACGCGGTTTGATGTGCATCTGCAGCCTCAAGAAATTAGCCAGCCGACAGCGACTGCGCCGCCATTAAATCAAGGTGTCATTCTGGCAAAACCGCAGGCGGGTTTTTTGTTCCCGCTCACTGTGCAGGATATTGCAGAATATCCCAAACTGGTATCACAACCGTTTCAAATGCAGGCAGGCCCCTATTTTATTACCGCAGCCTTTAGCAACATGGGCTCTATTCTGGGCGCAATTGCCCCCTCCCAAACCAAAAGTCCGATCTATAAATTGCCAGAAATTGGCCGATCGGACAACGAAGGTATGAACGGTAGCGCAGGGAGTGATTATTTTATGGCAATGGGGGGGCATGATGTACTTTACGGACAGGCGGGTAATGATACCCTCTGCGGTGGTGATGGTTCCGATAGGATCTATGGCGGCGATGGCAAGGATGTTCTCATCGGGGGGGTCGGATCGGATTTACTCTGTGGTGGCAGCGGCGCTGATTGGTTTGTGTTTTATCCCACCATCGCGGGCGAGATTGACGTGATCGCTGATTTTGACCCGAATGTGGACACAGTCTATCTATCAGGTCTATCCGGAACAAACTCTGACGAAAATTATTCTCAGTTGATTTTTGTCCAAGTCGATCAGGATCTATGGCTTGATGTCTTGGGCCAAGGGGTCATATTCAAAGACCTCCTGCATGCGCAAATTTCTGCGGATGACTTTCTTTTTAACTTCTAATTTTCGATCAAAATTCTAGATAAAAATAATATCATCTATAGAGAATTGGGCGGCGTCTTTTCCGATCAAATTCAAGCGATAATCGCCATATATTATTTCGCTGCCCTTTGCAGTTTCCACAATTAATATATCTTTGAACCGTCCTAATTGACCATGACTGGAAATACCCACCATTATCAGCGTGTCTTGGACGGGATCGAAGTCTGAGATCATATCTCGGTCTGGTTCATTAATATTGCGAAATACGAAGCTATCAGCCCCTGAGCCGCCTTCGATAGTATCGCTGCCAGAGCCGCCATCAATACGGTCATTACCCGCGCCCCCGGTAATAAAATCATCGCCCCCCGCAGAGAGTAGAATATCATCACCGCCGCCGCCGGACAGGACATCCGCGCCGGCCCCTGTTTGAATTTTATTGGCTGCGTTATCACCAAACACAGAACGACTTTTCGATGAGGCTGACGGATCTGTGATCTTTGTGTCCGCAAAGTCATTTTGTGTCCATATCTGGCCTTGACCTGCCGTCCAGATGAATATTGAGCCATCAATTTTTATCCTCCCCGGCGCGCTGGGAAGCGCTGCAATGCCGGATGCATCCGAGGTATCGCTTAAGTCTGCTAGTTTTGTGGAATGGCCAATACTGAGTTCGACAACCTCATAGGGGTTCAGTTGAAACGTGATACTATTGGGCGATCCCAGCTCTGCCTGGGAAAGATGTTTATAGGACGCACTCACGTCGGTTTCGCTGGCGAAATAGTAATCTTCTATGGTTTTAGGATCAGAATTTTTGGGCAGAATGTCATCAAATTGAGGTAAATACGTCAGGTATTTAACTTCGCCACCAGAAGTTTCTTTTACAGTAATATGATCCTGATTTGTATCATCAAAAAACGCCAGGGATTTCAAATCCAGATACTCAATATAGCTGATTTGGCGTTTTGCGACACGGTTTTTATGATTTGAGTCACCCATTTCGCTCAACCCATCAGAGCTGGCAGGATCATAGCCAAGGATCACGGCTGAGACGGTTGTGATATCCGGTGCAATCCCGCGCAAATCAATAGTAACCTGTGTGGTTTGTGCCGTGCGGGATGCCATATAAAGCAGGGTTTTATAATCCTGCCGGAGCGCAACTGTTTCCAAGCCCGTCAGCTTTTGGTCAAAGTTTAGCTTGAGAAGGCGGGCAGAGGTGGCACCTGAGGAGTTGGCAAAATTCTGCGACAGCAATTTAAACGCACCACCAGCAGGTGTGAGCTCTGCGGTCTCGGCGGGATTACCTGCAAGACTATTTGGGGTTTTATGCTGGATCGGCCAGGCGTGCGCCGCATCAACGCCAAGCTCAAGCATATATTCAAACTGTTTTAAAAGCGTGCCGGCGCCCTTTAATCCAAGCTGATCTGCATCGGATTTTTGGACATTCCATTCTGTAAACACCAAATCCAGATCACGCGTTGACACCTGCGCCCATTGTTGCTCCCAAGCTGCAATTTTTTGTTGCAAATAGCGGGTTTCAAGCTGAATACCGGACCCGTTTCCAGAGCTTGCAAAATCATCAGAGCCATGATGGTCCTTGATGTAGTAGTAGTGTTGAACAAGGCCATCGATTGCCTTGATTGCAGGCTGGTCCAACTGTTTGATGATCGCGGCATTGGCTAGATTATGGTTGCCAGTTCCAGAATAATCACTGCCATGACCAAAAATTTCTGCCATTTGTATCAGTATTTTCGGCTGCGCCGCCTCATTTATACCGGCCGCTTGAAAACCATTTTCCAAGGCTTCTGCTGCAATATTTGCCCAGCTTCCATAGGCTGTCTCTGATAGCCACTCGGCGCCAATGGAATATTCATTACCAATTTCGACGGCCTTGACCACATCCGCGTAATCACGTCCAAGCAGTCGGGCAAAATCATAGACCTTTTGCGCATAACCGGTGCTGTCGTACCCCTTTGATGAAAGGTTTTTGGTAGGGATGCCCAACGTCACCGTATAAGGGTTTTCTGTTTTATTATGCGCACGCACCCAATCAAGAAAATTGACCAAATGCGGGGCCAGTGCGTGAGTTGAACCGTCTGTTAATAGATCGCCTTCGTCCTCCATAAATCCACCAGGATAGCGCAGATCGCTTAAGCCCAAAGACGCCGCGCTTTTGGCAAAATTTGACGTGACCACACCTTCTTCAGAGATATTAACTCCGTGCAGTGCATTGCCGCCGAAATGTGCGGCCCCTGCGCTATGCTGCGTAAGTGTAACAGAGGTGATGGCAATACTTTTGGTTCGAGCCATCGAAAGTTTCCAGAGCCGGTAACATCACCACAAAAAAGTATGTGAGATTATCAAAACGGTAGTAACGATGAGCTATATTTTCCAATACTCATAGGTGCAAAACAGATCTTGCAAAAATGCAAATAGATTTTTTTCTGGATAGATTTTTATTGATATTTTTTCTTAAAGTTAAAAAAATTCTTTAAAAACAAAAGCTACACAGAAATCCTGTTTTTTTCATGAAAATTTGATTATCAAAAAGATAGGAAAAATCACGAGATAATTTTGCATTCCAACACATTTTGACGTCAATTAAGAGGAATTAAAAAGTCAAAAAAGAACTAATAATCCGACAGAATCTTTCAATTAATCAGCGCCAACATTCGTCTGTCGGTAAATTATCATGCGCGTGGGCTTGAATTTAAAGGGGTAAGAGGCAATTTAGAATTGAGGGATTTTGTGGATATTTGCGGCTTTTGCTTGACCTGCCCCACCGAATTGGCCTTAAGGCATGCAGCAGTAAATATAGGATGAGTATGCGACCCGATTCTCCCCCGGTACCGCTCGAAATTGACCGCAAAACATCGCGTAAACTAACGGCGCTAACAGGGCTATTTCCGTTTATCCTGCCGTATCGGGCTATGATTGCGGCTGCCACGTTCGCCTTGATGATCACGGCGGCCGTTTCATTGGTTTTGCCCTTAGCGGTACGCCGGGTGGTGGATAATTTCAATACATCGCAAGAAGCCATATTAGACCAGTATTTTGCTGCGGCCCTTGGGGTTGCGCTTTTGCTGGCTCTGGGTACGGCGATGCGCTATGCGCTGGTCACCCGGCTCGGCGAACGGGTGGTCGCCGACATTCGCAAGGCGGTGTTTGACCGCGTTATCACAATGAGCCCGGCATTTTATGAAAACATTATGACCGGCGAGGTTTTAAGCCGGATCACCACCGATACGACTTTAATTCTTTCTGTGGTCGGCTCTTCAGTGTCCGTTGCGCTGCGCAATGTTTTGATATTCGTTGGTGGTTTGATCTTGATGTTGGTGACATCGGCAAAGCTGACCTCGCTGGTTTTGCTAATTGTTCCGGCCATCTTGATCCCGATTTTGACTTTGGGTCGAAGGGTGCGCAAACTGAGCAAAGAGAACCAAGATTGGATTGCGGCAAGTTCGGGCACGGCATCCGAAGCTTTAAGCGCGGTGCAAACTGTTCAGGCCTTTACCCATGAAAACGAAACCCGGCAACGCTTCTGTGATGTGACGGAAAACAGTTTCCATTCGGCAAGCCGCCGGATCAACACCCGCGCATGGATGACGCTGATTGTTATTTTCCTTGTCTTTGCGGGTATTGTCGGCGTGCTGTGGGTCGGTGCCCGCGATGTTCGCTCGGGGGTTTTGACCCCCGGCACCCTTGTCCAATTTGTCATTTACGCAGTGATGGTTGCTGGTTCGGTTGCAACACTGTCTGAGATATGGGGCGAGTTGCAAAGGGCCGCAGGGGCGACCGATCGTCTGGTCGAGCTATTGGCCATCGAAGATGCGGTCAAAGACCCGATAAGCCCAACCCCGCGCCGTGCCAATGGCCAAGGCGCCATCCGGTTTGAAGAAGTGACCTTTCGCTATCCTTCACGGCCGTCAGCTGCCGCGCTTGGCGGTATTTCTCTGGATATAAAACCAGGAGAGACTATTGCATTGGTGGGTCCCTCAGGAGCTGGTAAAACCACCATCATTCAGCTGATTTTGCGGTTTTACGACCCCGATTCAGGTCGAATAACACTCGATGGTGTGGAGCTTGGGAAAATGCGCCGCGATGATTTTCGGCAAACCATGTCGCTTGTATCGCAGGACCCGATGATTTTTGCGGCAACAGCGCGGGAAAATATTCGCTTTGGCCGGCCTTCAGCGTCGGATCAAGACATCGAAGCAGCCGCGCAAGCCGCAGCAGCCCATGGGTTTATCTGTGATTTGCCAGATGGCTATGACACTTATGTGGGCGAGCGCGGTGTGATGCTCAGCGGGGGGCAAAAGCAGCGCATCGCCATTGCGCGTGCAATTTTGCGCGATGCGCCGGTGCTATTGCTTGACGAAGCCACCAGCGCGCTGGATGCGGAAAGCGAAGTCGCTGTGCAGCAGGCGGTTGAAGCCCTGGCCCGCGACCGTACAACTATTATTGTGGCGCATCGCCTCGCCACCGTCAAAAAGGCCGATCGCATTGTCGTCTTTGATCAGGGCCGGATCATTGCCAGTGGAAACCATCAGGCGCTGGTTGCAGAAGGCGGGCTTTATGCGCGTTTGGCGCGGCTACAATTCACCGACGGAGCTTCGGCAGCCTAAGCGCCATCAACTTGACCCAAAGATGTCTTTGCCATGGGCTTGTAGTTTGGTTATTGTTAGTCAAACACAACTACCGCCTTTAGGGGGGCATTCTTTTTCTATGCTATTTGGCATAGAGGCGGGGTGTATAATTAACAGGGGAAAGAAAATGCCATTTGCGTCTGTCGCGGATTCAATCGCTTTTGAAAAAGAAATGCCGTGGGCTGACCGCGATGTTCCGAAATCTCTTTTTAGCCTGCTGACACAGACCGCGGTAAAATTTCCACGTCACAATGCAGTCAGTTTTCAATTGTTGTCCGGAGCCCAAGACAAAGCTGAAACATTTACATGGTCGCAACTACAGCAAAAAACCGCACAGGCGGCCAATCTGTTTCGCAGCTTAGGGGTGGGGCCACAGGATGTGGTTGCCTATGTTTTGCCAAACTGCAATGAAACGGTTTTGGCGCTTTTGGGGGGGGCCACAGCTGGTGTTGTTAGCCCCGTAAATCCGCTGCTTGATCCTGCGCAAATCGCTGCCGTTTTGCGTGAAACCAACGCCAAAGTGGTGGTGACATTAAAGGCATTTCCGAAAACGGATGTGGCACAAAACACGGCCCAAGCGGTGGCCGAGGCGCCGAATGTACATACCGTACTTGAAATTGACCTGAACCGATATCTGACCCCGCCCAAAAAGTGGTTGGTGCCCTTGCTTAGGCCCAAAAACCCCATCTCGCATCAGGCCAAAGTGCTGGACTTTAACCAGGAGTTGGAAAAACAAAACACCAGTTTGGATTTCGAAGATATCCAAGAAGACCGGGTTGCTGCCCTGTTCCATACGGGCGGCACAACAGGCATGCCAAAAGTGGCGCAGCACCTCAGTTCTGGGATTATCTATAATGGCTGGGTGGGGGCAACATTGCTGTTCACCGAAGAGGACAATGTCATTTGTCCACTGCCCTTATTTCATGTTCTGGCGAGCCATGTGATTTTAATGGCTGCTCTGTCCTCGGGTGCGCATGTTATTTTCCCCACGCCGGCAGGATATCGCGGTGACGGGGTCTTTGATAATTTCTGGAAATTGGTCGAACGTTGGAAGGTGACGTTTATCGTTGGAGTTCCAACAGCTATTTCGGCATTGATGCAACGCCCGGTCGATGCTGACATCAGTTCTGTAAAAACCTCGTTTTCCGGGTCGGCGCCGCTACCGGTCGAGCTTTTTCGCCGATTTGAAGAAGCAACGGGCGTAACCATTGTCGAGGGCTATGGGCTGACCGAGGCAACCTGTCTTGTGTCTGGAAACCCTCTGGACGGCGAAAAGAAAATCGGCTCGATCGGTGTTCGGTTTCCCTATACTGATATTAAAATCGTTAAATCCACTGATAAGGGCTTGGTCGAATGTGCCACTGATGAAATCGGTGAAATTTGCATCTCGAGCCCGGGAGTTTGGGCCGGAAACACCTATACCGATGGTGATAAGAATCAAAATCTGTACTTTCAAGACACGCATTTGCGCACCGGCGACTTGGGCCGGATTGACGGTGATGAATACCTGTGGATTACCGGCCGCGCCAAAGACCTGATCATTCGTGGGGGGCATAATATTGACCCTGCATTGATTGAAGAAGCGTTGTTGGGCAATTCTGACGTGGCCTTTGCTGGCGCCATTGGTCAACCTGATGCCCATGCTGGCGAGCTGCCTTGTGTTTATGTCGAACTGATCGAAGGCGCCAGCGCTACCAAAGCCGAGCTGCTCGAATATTGCTTGCAGAATGTGCCAGAGCGTGCAGCCCAGCCAAAACATGTTGAGATTATGCCCGAGCTGCCAAAAACCGCAGTTGGGAAAGTCTTTAAACCGGATCTTCGCAAAAAAGCTATTACACGGGTGTATGATGCGGCCCTGGATGAGGCGGGGCTTTCAGCGCGGGTTCAAACCGTTGTTGATGATAAAAAGCGCGGCCTCGTGGCTCAGGTTTCGTCAGACAATAGTGATGATGAAATTTCTGCAGTTCTGGGCGGGTTTAGCCGGCCATGGGAGCGCGGCGTATAAAAAGCAAATAGGAACGGGGGCTGAACAGCAGCCCCCGATTATTTTTGAAATTTGACAAAAGCCTATGGCGAAATACCTTTTGCCACAAAGAGTTAATTGGTCAGGTGATCTATGCCTTCGATTGGACAGGCGAAGAGAATATTAATACTTGGATCAGCGCCGGATGCTGTAAGCGCCAGAGCATGGAAGTCGCAACCATTTGACTGCATTGTTGCGATTAATAACGCCTGGCAAATTCGGCCCGATTGGGATGATCTGATTTTCCCCTATGATTTTCCCGACGCATCTAAGCCGACTGATATTCAGCCCGATCAAAGATGGGTGACAGAAGACGATTTTGTGCCGGTCCAAAATGACTTTGGCGGATTCGTCTATGCGGGTGCCACAATGGCCTTTACAGCGGCCTATTGGGTGCTTGGTCATTACCGCCCGACGCAAATCAGCTTTCTGGGTTGTAATATGTGGTATCCAAAGGGTGAAACCACGCATTTCTATGGTTCAGGCATCGCTGATCCACTGCGCGATGACATCACTTTGATGTCACTCGAAGCCAAATCATCACGTCTTTATGCAATGGCGCAGGCGGCTGGATGTGCCCTTAGCAATCTATCACGCGGCCCGTCACGGCTTATTTGTCCGCTGCGAAAATTCCAAGGACCAGAGCCTGCGCCTTATGTGGTCGATCAAGAGGCGATGCATAAAGCTTTGATGCGCGAGCGTACGCTGGGCTATTACGTGCCTTCGGGCCGCTATTGGCAAGAGTTGGAGCGCTTTGACGTAGAGGCACTGCAAGCGCTTGATCAAATGTGGCTTGCTGCGGTCTCTCGCCGCGCTGCCGCAGCTACAGCTGCTGAATAACGCTCAAGAGGTCTATGATTTTTTAGCCGGAGCGCCGCCTGCAAAGCTGTTGCTGTTTTGATAGTCACAGGGTGCGTCCTGCATTTGCAGGTGCAACCCTTGGCTGTCAAAAGGATGCGCACGGGCCAGTGCCTCATTCACTTCAATCCCAAGACCGGGGGCTTGCGGTGCCTGCACAAAGCCGTTTTCAACTTGAATACTGCCGCTGATCAGATCGTGATGAAATTTGGTTTCGATGGTTTCAATGATCAAAAGATTGGGAATGGATGCCGCAAGATGGATGTTCGCCGCCCATTCAATCGGGCCGGCGTAAAGATGCGGGGCCATCTGGGCGTTAAACACTTCGGCAATTGCGGCAAGTTTTTTCATTTCCCAGATCCCGCCAGCGCGGCCTAGGGCTGGCTGCAGGATCGCTGCGCCACCGGTTTGCAAAAGCGTGGCAAACTCGGCCTTGGTGGTCATCCGCTCGCCGGTGGCCACCGGGATACGGACGGCCTCTGCAACTTTTTTGAACTCAAGCAGATTATCTGGCGGGATCGGTTCTTCGAACCACAGCGGGCTATAGGGCTCAAGCGCTTGGCCAAGCCGAATGGCCCCGGCGGTGGAAAACTGACCATGGGTGCCAAACAAAAGATCCGCGCGGCTGCCAACCGCATCGCGGATAGCTTTGCAGAACGCCACCGAGAGTTCTATATCGCGCATCGCCGGCATATGCCCGCCGCGCATCGTATAGGGGCCGGCAGGGTCAAATTTCACCGCCGTATAGCCGCGGTCAACCAAATCCAACGCGCTTTGCGCCGCCATCTCAGGTGAGGTCCAAAAGTCATCCAGATCATGATGCGCAAGCGGATAAAGATAACTATAGGCGCGGATGCGCTCGTTCATAACGCCGCCAAGCAGTGCCCAGACCGGCCGCTCGCGGTGTTTGCCCAAAATATCCCAGCAGGCGATTTCAAGGCCTGAAAAGGCCCCCATCACGGTCAAATCCGGCCGCTGGGTAAAGCCAGAAGAATAGACCCTCCGGAACAGCCGCTCGATGTTTTCCGGATTTTCATCCAAAAAATAGCGTTCAAAAAGATCTCGGATCACGGGTTGCATAGCATTGGGTCCAATGCTTGAGGCATAGCATTCACCCCAGCCAACTATTCCGGTATCGGTGGTCAACTTGACCAAAATCCAATAGCGTCCGCCCCATCCCGGCGCCGGGGGCGCGGTGACAATGATATCAAGATCTTGCAGCTTCATGGCAGGCCTTTTTTAATCAAACACAATCACATTTCGACGCGCAGCGCCAGTTTTTGTATCTTCAATGGCTTCGTTGATTTGGTCCAGCCGCCACCGCCCTGAGATCAACTCGTCCAGTTTGAGCCGTCCCTGCTCATAAAGATCGACCATCCAGGGTATATCGCGCTTGATCACCACATTGCCCATTTTTGATCCCACCATGCCTTGGTTCACGGCTGACATCATCACCGGCTCATAGGTTGAGCTTTCGCCAGATTTGGGCATGCCCACCATGACGACTTTTCCGCCATAGGCCAGATAGCGCGGTGCGCTGTCATAAACCGCGCTCACACCGACGGTGACGAACACCGCATCCGCGCCGCGTCCCATGGCATTTTTTGCGGCGCGCCATGGTTTCCCCTCACTCTCAAGAACCGTATCCGTGGCCCCGAACTCGCGCGCGATCTCTAACTTATCTTCGGTCGTATCCACGGCCACAATGCGCCGTGCGCCGGCAATACGGGCGCCCTGGATCGCATTTAGCCCCACACCGCCACAGCCGATCACAACCGCGTCCTGACCCGCGCGAAGCTCGGCGGCATTGACCACGGCGCCGATGCCGGTAATCACACCGCACGCCAGCAGTGAGGCCGCGTCAAATTGTAAATCAGCCGTGATTTTCACCACTTGGCTTTGTTCAACAACAACCTTTTCAGCAAAGGCGCCGCAGGCCATCGCTTGGTGAAGCACTCCGCCTTCGGCAGTTTTTAAGGGGCCGTGGTCGCCGTTGTAGCTGGTTTCGCAAATGGTTGGCGATCCCGCCGCACAGCTGGTGCATTCACCGCAGGCCCGGATCAGGGTTACGACCACCCGATCCCCAATGGCCAGACCGCTGACAGAGGCCCCGATGTCGGTGATCGTGCCGGCCGCTTCGTGGCCGTAAACTGCAGGCAGAGTGCCGCCCCATGCGCCCGAAGCATATGCGATATCTGAATGACACACTGCCACCGCTCCAAGCGAAACTTCGACTTCGCTGCCATTTGGTGCGCGCAGATCGACTGTTTCAATGCGCAGCGGTTCGTCAAAGCTGTGGCATACAGCGGCTTTGATCTGGGACATGGGTCTCTCCTTGATTTTTGACCAGTTTGTCCAGCTTTATCCGCAGCGCAAGTCCGAAAACGTCATTGTCGGGTCGGTGACGTCAGGTTTTACAAAAGGTTTCGCAAACGGGTAAAGATGATCAGGCAGGCAATCACCATGAACACGGCAAGCATAAAGGGTGCGCCGGGGAAATAAACCGGCATGCTGGGCCTTGAAAACAGTGATAAAAGGCTGGTCATTACCAGCGGCGTCACAATCATCGCCACCGCATGAAGGCTGCTGAGCACACCTTGTAAGGCCCCTTGCATATCGTCTGATATTCTACGTGACATGATGGCCTGCAAGGCCGGCTGGCTGAGCACGCCAAGCGAGGCAATCGGGGTCATTGCCATCAGCATCATCCCGTTGCTGACAAAAGCGATAAAACTCATCGCAAAGATTTCGAACCCGAATCCAAGGATTACAGTGTTGCGCTCACCCAAATACGTTATTGCAGGACGCACCAGAACGCCTTGGACGATGGCAAAACAAAGCCCGTAAATGGTCAGTGAAATACCGATCATGCGCGGCGACCACTCAAAGCGCTCGGCGGTAAAAAATGGCCATACAGATGGGTAAACAGCTGTGCCAATTGCATAAATCAAAAGCACGATCAACAGAGCTTTTAGACCGGAAAAAGCACCAATTGTTTTCATCGCGCCCAATGGGTTTGCTTTTTTCCAGCTAAATTTGCGGCGCATCTGATCGGTGACAGTTTCAGGCAGCACAATAAATCCGATCAACGCATTGAGGGCGGCCAATGCAGCAGCGGCATAAAATGGCGCCCGGTGGCCCAATTCGCCAAGCAAACCGCCCAGGACTGGCCCAAGGACAAATCCAAGTCCAAAGCCCGCACCGATCAAGCCGAACCGTGCGGCCTTTTCCTCGGGTTTGGAAATATCGGCCATATAGGCTGATGCGGTGGCATTGGTCGCAGCCGTGATGCCGCCGATCACCCTGCCGATGAGCAAAAGCCAAATACTTTGCGCCAGCGCCATTACCAAATAGTAACCGACCATAACCGTTAAAGACAAAAGTAAAACAGGTTTGCGGCCGGACTGATCGGATAATGTTCCAAGAATTGGGCTGAAAATGAACTGCATGATGGCAAATAAAGACGACAGCACGCCGCCCCAGACGGCAGCTTCGGCAACAGAGGTGTTTGGCAGTACGTCAAGCAAAAGGTCTGGCAAGACCGGAATAATCAACCCGATGCCCATCGCGTCGATTACAACGGTCATTACAATGAAAAAAACAGTTGATTTTCGAACCCTTGCGGGGGTTTTCTGAGTGCTTGTCATGCTAGGATGCCTTTGCCGTTCTGTTATTCACACTGGCCAACGGAACGGAAAAAATCGGTCAAAACCTGAGCATATTCGGCAGGCTGCTCAACGCAGGGAAGATGACCGGCTTTGCGGATAAGATGAAATTGTGAGCCGGGAATTAAATCAGTCGTTTCGCGCACCATATCAGGTGGTGTTGAGCCATCTTCTGCCCCTGCGATGCCAAGCGCCGGAAGTCGCAAGCCAGAGGTCGAAGTGAAAAAATCAGTGCCCGAGATTGCGGCGCTGCAGCCTAGATATCCTGCTGCCGGTTGTCGCACCAACATATTGCGCCAAAGCTGCAAATCACTGCTGGATTGGAATTTTTTGCTAAACCAGCGTTCAAGAGTGCTGTCTGCCAAAGCGTCAATGCCGCCGGCTTTCACCGCTGCGATACGTTCATCCCACATAGAGGGTTGGCCAATTTTTGCCGCCGTATTGGACAGCACCAACGCGCGCACAATATCCAGACGCTTGACTGCCAGACCTTGGGCAATCATGCCGCCAATGGACAGGCCGACAAAAATACAATCCTTGACCCCGAGATAATCCAGCAGGGCTTCGGTGTCGCGCACCAAGCTGCCCATAGAGTAGGGCCCAGCTGGGCATTCAGAAAGTCCATGCCCGCGTTTGTCAAAGCGAATTATCCACAATGATTTTGGCAAGAGCGGCAAAATTGGGTCCCAAAGCCGCAAATCTGTGCCAAGCGAATTGGCAAACACTACAGGTTGGCCGCTGGGGTCGCCATCAATGCGATAGTGCAGTTTGATATGTCCCAAATCAGCGTAATGCAAAGTCTTGCCCCTTTCGGGTTTAAAGGCCGTTTTTCAAAACCGGCGCCGTCATTTTTCCAAACGCCTGCTGCCACATGTGTGTGCGATTGGCAATGAATGCAAATGATTTGCCTCAGATTTTGGCAAAATTATGCTTGGTTTGATTAGCCTTTGGTTTTCAATGCCCGGGCAAACATCTCGGCCTCAACGTTTCCGCCCGAAGCCACTGCAATCACTGTATCGGACGCAATGCTATTGCCATGAAAAAGCGCCGCTGCCAAAGCCACTGCGCCGCCGGGTTCGATGACAATTTTCAACCGCTCAAAAGCGATAGCCATTGCCCGCAAGGTTTCATCTTCGCTGACCACTAGGCCGGCGCCGCAGTGCTGTTGAAGGATCGGAAAAGTAATCTCGCCCGGGGTTGGGGTTACGATCGCATCACAAATGCTGCCGGTTTTCGCGTCATTGGCAACCCGCGTGCCAGCCGCCAGCGAGCGGGCGGTATCGTCAAAGCCTTCCGGTTCGACTGTCCGCACTGTCATATCCGGGGCGTGTTTGGATAAGGCCACCGCAATACCGCTGGAAAGCCCGCCGCCGCCACAACACACGAGCACCTCGGCGGCCCCGACATCAAGATCACGCGATTGCTGAGCTATCTCAAGCCCGGTGGTGCCTTGTCCGGCAATCACTTGCGGCTCGTCGTATGGTTTGATCAATCTTAACCCGCGCTCGGCGGCCAAACCTTCGGCGATCTCCTCGCGGCTTTCTTTGGCGCGATCATAAAGCACAACTTCGGCGCCGTAAGCGCGGGTATTGGCCAATTTTAACTCTGGGGCGTCGCTTGGCATTATAATTACTGCCGGTGCGTCGTGCTGCTGTGCTGCCAGTGCAATCCCTTGCGCATGGTTGCCTGAAGAAAAAGCCAAAATGCCTTTCTCGCGCACCTCATCGGGCAGGGCGGAAATTGAAGCGCAGGCACCGCGGTATTTAAAGCTGCCCGTATGCTGCAAGCATTCGGCTTTGATATAAAGTCGCCGGCCGGCCATATCATCCATAAATGGTGAATGAAGCAACGGTGTCCGACGGGCTTTGCCGAGCAGCCGAATAGCCGCTGCGTGAATCATTTCTAAGTTCATTTTTTCATCACCTTTATCCAACGGTGTAACGCTTCAAGCGCCTCCGGTTCATCCAGAAACGGAGTGTGACCGCGATCTGGTACTTCAGTCTTGATCATATCTGGATGTTTTTCAAACATTTTTTGCGATGTCTGGGCGGAAAGAAGATTTGAGTTGGCGCCGCGAAGCAGGCAAAGCGGTACGCCATCAAGGGCGGCAAACAGCGGCCATAAATCATGCGAGGGCTCTGTAAAGCTATGGCGCACCGCCTCGCGCAACTGGGGATCATAGCGCAGGCTTAATCCCCCGGCGCTTTGATCAAACATGTTTTTGACCTCTTGCATCCAGCGCGCGTGCGGCACGTTTTCAAAGCCAGGCATCTGTGCAGCGCGTGATTTGGCCGCGTCTGCCCAACTGCGTTCGGTGGGCGGCACACCCAAATAGTTGAATATACGCTTTAGATCTTTTGCGGCCAATTCTGGCCCCACATCGTTTAATGCCACGCCGAGCAGGCGTGATTTTGCCGTTGCCGCCATAAACATTGCAATCATTCCGCCGCGTGATGTGCCAAGCACCGCACAGCTCTCAAGCCCCAAATGATCAAGCAACTCGAGCGCATCTTGGGCTTCGCGTGGCACGCTATAGGTGGATATATCCTTTGCCCAGTCCGAACGTCCACGTCCGCGGTAGTCGAGCATGATCAACCGATGCCCGGATAAATGCGGGGCGACAAAACAAAAATCATCGCTGCAGCGGGTCAAACCTGCAAGACATAAGATCGGCAGGCCGCTGCCGGTATCACTGTAATACAGCGAAAGCCCATCTGAAGTGGTGAAATTACCCATTAGACGCCTGCCAAAGTCGGAATATCGGTTAAATCCTGCAAGGTGTGCTGGGCCGTCCATGGCAGTCTGTCCACCGGGTCACCAGAGCGGTTAACCCAAGCCGTGGTAAAGCCGTAACCGCTGGCAGCTGCGGCATCCCAGCCGTTTGATGATACAAAAAGCACTTGCTCTTTGGTGCAGCCAAAATGCGCACCAACCATATCATAAACCCGGATATCGGGTTTAAATACGCTTATGCTTTGCACTGATAAAACCGCATCCAAACTATCGCTTAACCCGGCAGAGCGCACCGCGCCGTCAAGCATATCGGGTGAGCCGTTAGATAATATGGCAGTGTTAAAGCCGTTTGACTTTAGGCTGGCGAGCATTGCGGGAACCTCATCAAAGGCTTGTAATTCCCAATAAAGGCTCAAAAGCCGTTCGCGCAATTCAGCATCCTTTTGAAGTCCAAGAGCTTCAAGCGCAAAATCAAGTCCATTTTTGGTTACTGTCCAGAAATCAGTATGGGTGTCCGTAATGGCGCGCAGCCATGTGTACTGCAACTGTTTGGCGCGCCAGATTTCGGCAAGCTTTGGCCAATGGGCTGCAAAGTTTTCACGTCCGGGTTCCTGCGCCACATTGCGGGCCGCCGCCGCGACGTCAAAAAGCGTGCCGTAAGCGTCAAAAACACAGGTTGTAATGGCCATCACGCGTTCCTTTTTCCACACTCTGCCATGTTGTATATGATTGAAAAAGAAAAAGTTTTAAATATCTATTTGTAAATATGGTTGTGCAACCGGCCCGAAAACCGGGCGGCATATTGGCTTGGTGGTGATTGCATGAGGACGGCAAGGATGAGAGGTAAGCTTGCCGCGCAAACTGCCGGCTTGCTCCTGAGCGGTTGTAATGGCATTTAAGGCAGATAGATCGCCACGCATCGAGGGACCGATGACACACCCAAGCTTTACGCAAACTTTGCCCGTCTGGGGACGGATTGGCGTTTTATCCTTTGGCGGTCCAGCGGCGCAAATTGCTTTAATGCACCGCGAGATCGTTGAGGATCGAAACTGGATGAGCGAGCGCGAATATCTTAATGCGCTGGCGTTCTGCATGCTGTTGCCTGGCCCCGAAGCGATGCAACTGGCCACCTATTCCGGCTGGCGTTTACACGGCATCCGGGGCGGTTTGGCGGCTGGTTTGCTGTTTGTGCTGCCCGGGGCGGCGGTGATTTTAGCACTGGCGGCGGTTTATTTGCTTTATGGCGCAGTGCCGATACTGCAATCGGTTTTTTTGGGCATTAAGGCCGCAGTTCTAGTGATTGTGCTGCAAGCTTTGTTGCGGGTGTCAAAACGCAGTCTGACCCAGAAGCGCCATTGGTTGATTGCTGGACTGTCGTTTTTCGGGCTGTTTTGTCTTAACCTGCCTTTTCCGTTGGTCATCCTTTTGGCGGGGGTCTACGGGTTTTGGTCGGCCAGTTTGCAAACTGCCCCGATCAGACAAAGCAAAGTTGATGTCTCGCCCATCAGCAGCCTGGCAACTATTGCCCTGTGGCTTGTGATTTGGTGGGCGCCTATATGGGCGGTTGGCAGCTATTCAGGAAACGAAGTTTTGGCCGAGATTGGCCTCTTTTTTTCCAAACTGGCTACAGTGACCTTTGGCGGGGCCTATGCGGTGCTGGCCTATATGGCGCAGGACACAGTGGAGGCGAAGCACTGGCTGAGTGCAACAGAAATGATGGATGGCTTGGGGTTGGCTGAAACAACCCCCGGGCCGTTGATTTTGGTGACCGAGTTTGTCGGCTTTCTAGCCGGTGCTCGGGCCAGTGGCGAGCTTGACTTGGGCGCTGGGCTTATGGCCGCAGGCATGACGCTTTGGGCGACCTTTGCACCCTGCTTTTTATGGGTGTTTACAGGCGCGCCTTATATCGAATGGATTGCATCGAAACGCCGCCTGAGCGCGGCACTTGCAGCCATATCGGCCGCTGTGGTCGGGGTGATTTTGAATCTGTCGATCTGGTTTGCACTGCATGTGCTTTTTGCCGATGTACAAAGGCAAAGCTGGGGGCCGATGGCGGTTTGGTGGCCGGATACGGGCACGATTAACCCATTGGCTTTGACATTGGCGGGGGCGGCGGCCGTATTACTGCTTTGGGGTGAAAGAGGTGTTCTTTTGACGCTTGCGATTTGCTCAGTCTTGGGGCTGGCTTCTGGTTTTGTTTTTGCGCCATTTGGCTGAAATGACTGCGCTTTTTCGGCTGATTTTTGCACTGTTGCGATACTGCCGCAATACCGACGTGAAACAGATGTGACGTTTTGCTGATTTAAGGGGCCAGTAAAACAGCCCCGCTACGGCCACCGCGCTCGATCTGTTCATGCGCTTTGACACAGTCTTGCAAGGGATAAATCTTATGCACAGCCGGGCTGAGCGCCCCATCTGCAAAGGCATCATGTAGCTTGGTAATGGCCAATGAACGCTGCTCTGGCTTTAAAATATAGACCAGAACAATATCAACAGTAATGGCTTTGAACAAATAGGGCCCGAACGGAAAGACAGGGTTCATTTCAAGCGCTGATCCATAGGCGGCAATGGTGCCGCTGGGCCGCATAACACGCCCTAACAGACCTGCATTTAGGCCAAATTCCACTTCGACCGCGCGATCTATGCCATTGGGATCAATAGCAGAAATCTGCTTTGCCAGATCGGGTGCGCTGTAATCTAGCACATGATCCGCGCCTGCGTCTTTCACACGATCAAAGCTGCCTGGGGATGCGGTGGCAATCACCCGCGCGCCGCCCCATTTGGCCAATTGAATCGCATTATGCGCCACCGATCCGGCGCCGCCCGAGATCAAAACGCTCTGGCCCTCAACCGCGCCCCCGCCAAAGACACAATGCGCCGCTGTCAAGCCCGGGATGCCTAATGTCGCGCCGCTTTCAAATTCCATGGTGCTTGGCATTTCAACGGCCTGATCGGCCGGCAAGGCAATATATTCGGCTGCAGTGCCTAAAGCCCGCCCCCATTGTCCGTTCCAGATCCAAACCCGCTGACCAATACGTTTTTCATCCACCCCCGCGCCCACAGCTTCGATGGTTCCAGCCCCGTCCGAATGTGGAATGACCATCTCATACGCCGGTTTGGTTACACCAGGACGCGAGCCAGCCCGCGATTTAACATCAGAAGGGTTCGCGCCTGAAAACTTAATTTTGACCAAAACTTCGCCAGCTTGCGGCAAAGGGTTTGAACAGTGTTCTAGACTTAGCACCTGGCTTGCTGCACCAAACCTACGATAAACAACTGCGCGCATATTAACCTGTTGATTTTCTTATCTTGTTTTCTTACGCAAGCGGATGATTACATCTACTGAACTAATCTCTGCCCCCTCGGGAGCCAACGGAAGTTCTTTGATCTTTAACTGATCTGCGGGCGCATCGGTCAGTCTACCCTCGTCTTCCCAATAAAAATGAGGGTGATCATGCGTATTTGTGTCAAAATAGCTTTTTGAGCCATCTACCGTCACTTCTTGCATCAAGCCGCTGTCACAAAATACACGCAAAGTGTTGTAAACTGTCGCCAAAGACACCTTATTGCCCAAGTGCTGGACGTTTTCATAAAGGCTCTCGGCGGTCACATGGCGATGGTATCCGTCCCCGATAAGCGCTTCTGCGAGTGTCAACCTTTGACGCGTTGGACGCAGGTTGGCTTTCGAGAGCCAGCGGCTTGCTTTTAGGGTTGAGGCTGAAGTCATGGCTTTTCCCGGTTGCGACGGGAGTAGTTTATCGCCAATCATGAAGGGATTTCAATGTTTTTTATCACTTCTGGCCGCAACGTCTCTAAGCGAGGCTTGCATGCCTGTTGGCCTCAATGATAGAGAAAACTGAATTTAATGTTGCTTTTGTTCAAGGAGAGCGCCTAAATGGCTAATTTTCCCACCAGTTTTGACAAACAAGGCTTGCTGAAATGCGCAAGAGGGGAATTATTCGGCCCCGGAAATGCCCAGCTTCCCGAGCCTCCAATGTTAATGATGGATCGCATCACAGAAATCAGCCAAGATGGTGGGGAGCATGGAAAAGGCCATGTCATTGCCGAGTTTGACTTAAACCCGGACCTTTGGTTTTTTGAGTGCCATTTTCCCGGCAACCCAATTATGCCAGGATGCTTGGGTTTAGATGGCCTATGGCAGCTGACCGGCTTTAATCTTGGTTGGCGGGGCTGGCAAGGCCGTGGATATGCTTTGGGCGTCGGCGAGGTTAAATTGACAGGTATGGTTCGTCCGGACCGCAAGATGCTAAAATACTTTGTCAATTTTTCCAAAGCCATTCAAACCCGCCGGTTGACCATGGGGGTAGCGGACGGCCGGGTTGAGGCCGATGGCGAAACCATTTATCAAGTAAAAGACATGAAGGTTGCTTTGTCTGAAAGCTAAATCAGACCTTTGCATATTTTAAGGAGTGCGCCAATGCGCCGAGTGGTCGTCACAGGACTAGGGATCGTTTCCTCTATTGGAAATAATGCGACAGAAGTACTTTCCAGCCTCAAAGCGGGAAAGTCTGGCATTACTGCCAATTCAGACATGCAAGAGCACGGCTTTCGCAGTCAGGTTGCCGGTTCGGTTGATCTGGACATTCGCGAGCATGTTGACAAGCGGGTCTTACGGTTCATGGGGCCGGGGGCAGCCTATGCTTTTATTTCGATGGAACAGGCAATTGCTGATGCTGGGTTGGAGGAAAGTGATATTTCCAATCCCCGTACTGGATTGGTTGCCGGTTCTGGCGGGCCATCAACAAGTGCAATGTTGGCCGCGCATCAGGTTGTTCTAAAATCGGGCGCTCCGAAACGTATTGGACCTTTTGCTGTGCCAAAGTGTATGTCCTCGACGATTTCAGCAAATCTATCTACCGCCTATAAAATCAAAGGGATCAATTACTCGATTACCTCTGCCTGCTCTACATCGCTGCATTGTATCGGAAATGCTGCGGAACAAATCATGCTAGGCAAGCAAGATGTGATGTTTGCGGGTGGCGGAGAGGAGCTGGATTGGACCTTATCCTGTCTTTTCGATGCTATGGGCGCAATGTCGAGTAAATATAATGATACACCTCAGCGCGCATCGCGGGCCTTTGACAGGGATCGTGATGGCTTTGTCATTTCTGGCGGGGGCGGCATCGTCGTACTTGAAGAGCTTGAGCATGCTAAGGCACGAGGCGCAAAAATCTATGCGGAAATTACTGGATATGGTGCAACATCAGATGGCCATGATATGGTTGCGCCCTCTGGGGAAGGCGGTGAACGCGCGATGCGTACCGCATTAAGTGGCCTGCCTGATGAGCGCCATGTTGGTTATATTAACGCTCACGGCACATCGACCCCGGTTGGAGATGTAGGCGAAATTGAGGCAGTTCGCCGCGTATTTGATACGGGCATTGCCCCTTTGGTCAGTTCCACAAAATCGATGACCGGCCATAGTCAAGGGGCAACCGGCGCACAAGAAGCGATTTATTGCCTTTTGATGCTTGAAAATGATTTTATTGCACCCTCGATTAATGTCGAAAATTTGGATCCTGCATTGCGGCCTTCGGAAATTGCGACCAGTTTGGTTGAACAAGCCAATTTAGATACTGTTATGACCAATAGTTTTGGCTTTGGCGGCACCAATGGATCAATGTTGTTGTCAAAATACCGAGGATAACCAAAGGAACACAAAGCCATGACCGGACAGTTAGCAGGCAAACGTGGTTTGATTATGGGGGTGGCCAACGAGCGTTCAATCGCTTGGGGTATCGCCAAATCCATGTATGAAGCAGGCGCTGAGTTAGCATTTACCTATCAGGGTGAAGCCTTTGGCAAAAGACTTGCCCCACTGGCAGCGTCAGTCGGGTCAGATTTCATGGTAGATGTCGATGTGACAGACGATGCTTCTTTACAGACGGCTTTTGATCAACTTGAAGATCGCTGGCCTACGATTGATTTTTTGGTGCATGCGATCGCCTATTCAGACAAAAGTGAATTGACCGGCCGGTTCATTAACACTAGTCGGGAAAACTTCAAAAACTCTCTCGATATCTCAGCCTATTCCTTTGTCGAGGTTGCTCGGCGGGCCTATCCGCTAATGAAGGAAAGCGGAGGCACTTTGCTAACATTAAGCTATCAAGGCTCAAATCGAGTAACGCCATTTTACAATGTGATGGGCGTGGCCAAAGCGGCCCTTGAAGCGACCACAAGGTATCTTGCAAACGACTTGGGCCAAGATGGAATTCGGGTCAACGCAATCTCACCCGGTCCAATGAAAACGCTGGCGGGCGCTGCAATCGGTGGAGCCCGCAAGACTTATAAGTTCACTGATCAAAACGCGCCTTTGGGATCAAACGCAACCCTCGAAGCGGTCGGCGGTACGGCGGTCTATCTGGCCTCAGAAGCAGGCGCCTTTACAACCGGAGAAATCATCCGGGTCGACGGCGGGGTTCATATTTTGGGAATGCCACAAGCGGACAACCTTTGAAGTGCTGTATTTTTTTAAACTTCAAAACCATTGACCAGGCTCGATTAAGCCCAAGTCAAGCAATTGGCTTGATTGCCATTTAAAAGGGGTTGAATGCTCCCAGGATAGATCTTTGATTTCCGACTTGGGGTCTGGGTTGTTCATCAAAGCTTTGGCCGCGCGAAACGAAATGATCGCAGCCGTGAGGTTGTTGTGCCAGCGGCAAGCATAGGTGTTATATTCTTGGTTATTAAAGGTGTAATTTTTGGATATGTTGAGCCCCTTACTTGCTTTGAAAATAGAAATGCGATCAATTTTTCTTTGACTGTAAGGAACATACTCCTCAAAGCGCCAACGTAGCCCACCAAAAAAATCAAGCTGGCGATCCATTGGTTGGTGGGTCTTTGGGTCAACTCGAGCCGTGGCAAAATAGCCGGCTTTGTCGAGCTGAGCCTTATTTCTTGAAATCACTTCTCCACTGGTCAATGGATCTTTGGAATATATATCTACTACGTAAGTTAGCATGGCTTCGCGGCGCTCTTCGCTGTGAAAGTTCAATAATTCTGCAACAGAACGAGTTTCGCAAAATGGAAAAAAGAGATATTCGGCATTGTAACAAAAATAGATCCATTGATTTGAAGTTAAGGTGCTGATTTTATTAATTATAGTGCTTACATCTGGCGCATTGAATAGATCAACATAGACAGAGACTATTCTATCTTGAACCTCAGTGGGCAGTGCTGGCATTGATTTGGAAAAGATAATGGTTTTCATAAAACCCAATTTTGTATGGTGTAAAATAGTTGATGCAAGCTCTACTTCGTCCTCAGCAAAAATTAGGGCGATTGGACCTTTTTTAAGATGATGTTTTCCTGATTTGAAAAAATGATCAAGGTTTGCATAATCCATAAATAAACACTCAATTTGGGGTTTTCTAAATGAAAATTAAAAACAATTCATTGCAAGTTTATTTGAACCTAGTGTATCCGGCAATAAATTTCAATAAACTGGACCGTTTCTCATGAGCACGTCAAAAAAAGTATTTGTGAAGACATACGGCTGTCAAATGAATGTTTATGACAGTGAGCGCATGGTCGAGGCATTGGGCAGCAATGGGTATGAGCAAACGGCAACGCCTGAAGAGGCTGATATGATTTTGTTGAATACCTGCCATATTAGGGAAAAAGCGGCAGAAAAGGTATATTCGGAACTGGGCCGGTTCAAAGAGCTTAAAGTTGAAAAACCCAATCTTAAAATTGGTGTGGCCGGATGCGTTGCGCAGGCAGAGGGTGAAGAAATAATGCGCCGTCAGCCGTTGGTTGATTTGGTGGTTGGACCGCAGAGCTATCACCGTTTACCTGAACTTGAATCAAAACTGGAAAACGGCGGCAAATCAATCGAGACAGATTTTCCAGAAGAAGATAAATTTACGGTTCTCAAAAACCGCCCCAAAGGCAAACGTGCACCCAGTGCTTTTTTGACTGTTCAAGAGGGCTGCGATAAGTTTTGTGCTTTTTGTGTAGTGCCTTACACACGCGGCGCAGAAGTATCACGGCCGGCCGAGCAAATTTTATCCGAAGCAAAAAACTTGGTTGAACGCGGTGTGCGTGAAATCACTTTGTTGGGGCAGAATGTGAATGCCTATCATGGTGTTGGGATTACGGGAAAAGAATGGACATTGGCTCGCCTCATCTGGGAGCTAAATGACATAGACGGGTTGCATCGCATTCGTTTTACGACCAGCCATCCCAATGACATGGCGGATGATTTGATTGAAGCACATGCAAGCTGCACCAAGCTGATGCCGTATTTGCATCTGCCAGTGCAGTCAGGATCAAATAAAATTCTTAAACGTATGAACCGGTCACACACTGCCGAGAGTTATCTTGAATTAATTGAAAAAATTCGTGCGGCAAGGCCGGATATTTTACTGTCGGGTGATTTCATAGTTGGCTTTCCCGAAGAGACTGAAGAAGATTTTGAAGATACGATCAATTTGATCAAAGAGGTCAAATATGGTCAGGCCTTTTCCTTCAAATACTCCACGCGCCCAGGGACGCCCGCCGCAGAGCGCGCGCAAATCCCAGAGAGTTTGAAAACTGAAAGGCTTCATCGATTACAAGATCTAATTGCGGCGCAGCAGCGTGAAATACAGGATCAGATGGTTGGGCGTACAGTTCGAGTGCTGTTTGAAAAAAAAGGCCGTTTTGCCGGTCAGATGGTGGGCAAGTCAGAATACTTGCATGCTGTTCATGTGACATCAGAAAATGTGGCAATTGGTTCTTTGGAGTCAGTACGAATCACGAAAAGTAAATCAAATTCATTAACTGGAGAGCTGATTTGATCACGAGTTCTGTGATTTTGTTTTTCTGATTGGGTTTCATTACCTCTTTCTGAAGTGCACAAAGAACGAATTTGGACCATATTGTTGATCCATGCTGTGCAATACTGCTAAATTACGAGAAAACTCCAAAAGTACTAAATTATTTTATTTACGCCTAAAAATTAGTACTATAGTATAGATTTTATTATTTCATTTAAAATGCAGATTGATTTCTTACGATGCGATTTCTTAAAGTTATCACCTTGATATTTACCTGTCCTAAGGGTGCTTTAATTTGCGCGCTTCTGGGGGCTATGAACTTAGCGCATGGCGCATTCGCTCAACAGAGTTACGTGCCAGGGATTTGGGTTGACCCTGACGGGTGTCAGCACTGGGTTATGGACGATGGGGTCGAAGGGTATATGACGCCGCATGTGACCAGAGACGGTCGGCCAGTTTGTGAAAAAAAGTCTTTATGCGGCGAGTTCGCTGGCGACCAACTCTTCAGAACCAATAGTGCAAGATTAACGTCTACTTCCAAGCACAAGCTTAGAAATTTTTTTAGATCTGCTCAGAATTTTCAATTTATTATTGCTGGACATACAGATAGCCGAGCTTCGGAAATTTACAACATGCGACTGTCTAAATCGCGCGCATCGGCTGTTGCATCAATTGGAAGATCGGTTGGAGCAAAAATCTTAGCAGTCCAAGCCTTTGGGGAAACGCAACCGAAAATGTCTAATGCGACAGCTGCTGGCATGGCAAAAAATCGCCGCGTAGAAATTATGTGTGTGTCCTAGAATGATGTCAAATATTCACCTTACCAAGTTTTTTTTGCTGTTATCCCTTTGTTTTTTGATTGGCTGTGAAAGCGGAGAGAGGGGGGCAGGCATCCAGGATAAAGGCAGAGATGGTGGGCTCGACTCAAAAAACTTGAAACACCTAAAGGCCGGCATCTGGATTGATCCAAATGGTTGCCAGCATTGGATCATAGATGATGGCGTAGAGGGCTATCTATCACAGCGTTTATTACGAAATGGAAAGCCACTTTGTATGGACACCTTTACGCCTAATGTAGCAACTGGAGGTTTTAACGACGGCGAGAGCTTTCTAGGCGACTTACTTTAGAGATAAGTCCAATTTATCTGAAGGTTAATTTTCGGTCTGGTTTTGAGTTTTCGTAATTATTTCTTGGACCATAAGCTTGCTTTTTTGACCGATGCTTGACACCATGGGTGTAATTACAGGCAGGAGTACCATGTGGCGCTAAGTTCGCTAAACCACCCGATCGAAAATGACATCCCTTCGCAAGTATTGATTGATTTTCCCGACAATCGTCTAATGATTGATTTGTGCGGTGAGTTTGATCGAAATCTAACCGCGATAGAAAACAAACTTTCAATACAGCTTATACGTCGCGGCAATCAAATTGCAATTATTGGCGCTGAGGAAAACCGCCAAGACGCGGTGTCGGTCTTGCAAGGGCTTTACCAACGACTTGAAATGGGGCGTTCCGTAGAGTTGGAAGATGTAGACCGTGAACTGCGAATGGGATCTGCATCACAAAATTCCGAGGCAATGCAAAAGAATCAAAAAGAGATGTTCTCATCTGACCGAGTTGAACTCAAGACACGTAAAAAGTCTGTTGAGCCACGCACTGATGCACAAAAAGCTTATGTGCGCTCTATGCTGGCACATGAGCTTGCCTTCGGGATAGGCCCTGCGGGGACCGGTAAAACATATTTAGCCGTGGCCGTTGCTGTATCTAAGTTCATTACAGGAGAGGTGGACCGGATTGTTCTAAGCCGACCTGCTGTGGAAGCTGGTGAGAAGCTGGGCTATTTGCCGGGCGATATGAAAGATAAAGTCGATCCCTATATGCAACCGCTCTATGATGCCTTGAATGATTTCTTGCCTGGCAAGCAATTGGCAAAGCTTATCGAAGAAAAGCGTATAGAAATTGCACCTTTGGCTTTCATGCGTGGACGTACGTTATCCCACGCTTTTGTGGTCTTAGATGAGGCACAGAACGCGACATCAATGCAGATGAAAATGTTTCTGACAAGATTGGGTGAGGGTTCGCGGATGGTTATCACCGGTGATAGAACGCAAATAGATCTACCACGCGGAGTGAACTCTGGTTTGATCGATGCAGAACATTTTTTAAGGCATCTTCCCAAAATAAGTTTCAATTATTTCACATCAAAGGATGTGGTAAGGCATCCTTTGGTTGCTGCGATCATTGATGCTTATGATAAGGGGGCGGACCGATAGACAATCGTCATAGATTGGGTGGATTAGGTGTGCGTGCAAAATGCCAGTTGAGATAGTTGTCGAAGACAAAAGATGGACTGATGTTGGGCTGGAGTCGCTTTGCACCCTTGCTGTTGAGGCAGTTTTGAACACTTTAGATCTGAACCCGACGTCATTTACTGTCGAGATACTAGCCTGTGATGATGCACGGATAGCCGATCTAAACCGGGATTTTCGTGGCCAAACTAAGCCAACAAATGTTTTAAGCTGGCCATCGGTCGAGCGCGCTGCACCTAAAGATGGTGATACCCCGATTTTTCCGTGTTTAAAGAGGGATGCGGAGTTGGGCGATATCGCAATATCTTATGATACCTGTGCTCGTGAGGCCGACCAAGCCGGCAAACCTTTTGCCGATCACCTATTACATCTTATTGTTCATGCAACCTTGCATTTACTTGGATATGACCATCAGCGTGACCAAGATGCCACGTTAATGGAAAGAATTGAGGTTATGACACTTGGCAAACTAGGGGTGGATAACCCATATTGGTGCTAAGGGCGGACTGCGTCTTTATTTTGGACAGGATAAATGGGCGACATTGACGGATCCTCTAGAGCAGCGCAAAGCGCGCAGCTCAACGAGCAAGACAGATCATTTTGGCAACGAACGATAGATTGGGTATTTGCCAAAAATCGAAATGTGCAAAACACCAATGCAGATGGCGGCCTAGCGCCTATGTCAGAGCCAAGCAACCAGCGCGGCATGATCAATTTGCGTCGCTTACAGGTCGAAGATGTTGCGATCCCTAAAGCGGAAATTGTAGCGGTTTCGGAAAGCATTTCAAAAGAAGAGCTGGTTACAGTTT
>ERZ1046367.243-NODE-243-length-42055-cov-9.731214_pt1 | contig 42055 bp, 37 predicted proteins | sample MGYA00383091_ERZ1046367 | MGnify/ENA primary metagenome ERZ1046367 (study PRJEB29581, sample SAMEA5548361) | metagenome | biome: marine; feature: coastal; material: water | depth 50 m | study: Short-term variability in the microbial, nano- and picoplankton... | reverse complement strand
TGTTTGAAGCAGAATTAGGTGTTAAATCTATTTTGCTTGGTTTTGGTTTGGATTCAGATGCTATACACTCTCCCAATGAGCATTATGGGATATTTAACTATCTTAAAGGTATAGAAACAATTACACATTTCTTTTCAAATTATTCTAAAGCATATTAAATACGTAATGGAATATTTATTTAAAGAAAATCAAAAATTTACACAATGGTGGCTGTGGGTAATATTATTGTCATTTCCAATAATGTCATTTGGCCCTTTTGATGATAATAAAATTAATATTCTACATGTAATTATTGGATTTTCCTTGCCTACTATATTTTATTTTCTTGAGTTAAGAATAAGAGTTAATGATGATGGATTGCATTATCAATTTTTCCCATTTCATTTAAAATATTTTATTATTAAAATTGAAGATATTGAAAAAATTGAAGCAATGAAATACAAACCAATTTCTGAATATGGAGGTTGGGGAATTAAATATGGATTTAAAGGAAAAGCATATAATGTGAGTGGAAATTTAGGTGTTAAAGTTTTTCTAAAGAATGGTAGTAATATTATGTTTGGATCTCAAAATTATAAATCACTTGCTCGCTCATTATTAAATTTAATAAACAATAATTAAAAAATAATTTTTCTTTCCTTTTTGAACAAGAACATACTTATTACTTATTAAGTTATTTTTTGAGAGGCTAAATTCATCTGTAATTTTTTCTTTATTAATACTCACAGCATTAGATTTTACCATTCTTCTTGCTTCACCTTTACTTGAAAATATTTTAGTTTTTTCAGCCATTATATCTAATATACCTAGTTTTAGATCTTCTTTAGATAGTTTAAATTGAGGAACTCCTTCAAAAACAGAAAGAAAAGTTTCTTCATCTAGAGTTTTTAAGTCATCAGAAGTTGAACGTCCAAATAAAATCTTAGATGCTAATACAGCCATATCTAAATCTTTTTTGCTATGAACTCTGATAGTGATTTCATTTGCTATTGTTTTTTGCAATAATCTTAAATGCGGTTCTTGTTGATGCTTTTTAATAAGTAAAACAATCTCTTCTTGAGATAACAGAGTAAATACTTTTATATAATGTATCGCATCCTCATCACTAGAGTTTAACCAAAATTGATAAAATTTATATGCTGATGTTTTCTTTTTATCTAGCCAAACATTGCCACTTTCAGTTTTGCCAAATTTCCCGCCATCAGCTTTTTTAATTAAAGGTGTTGTCACGGCAAAAGCTTTACCATCTTCTTTTCTTCTTATCAGTTCAGTTCCACTAACAATATTTCCCCACTGATCTGACCCCCCTAATTGAACTTTACAATTTTTATTTTTCCACAACCAGTAAAAATCATAAGCTTGAACTATCTGATATGAAAATTCTGTAAAACTTAACCCAGTTTCAAGTCTACTTTTTACAGAATCTTTTGCCATCATGTAATTTATTGACATATGCTTTCCTGCATTGCGAATAAATTCTAAAAATGAAATTTCTTTAAACCAATCATAATTGTTAACTAATACAGCAGCGTTATCACCATTTTCAAAGTCAAGAAATTTTTTTAGTTGAGTTTCTACAGCAGCTAGGTTTTTATTTAATGTAATTTCATCTAATAAATTTCGCTCTTTGCTTTTCCCAGAAGGATCCCCAACCATCCCTGTAGCTCCTCCAACTAGAGCAAAGGGCTTGTGGCCGCACCGTTGCAAATGGACTAATGTCATAATCTGAACTAAACTACCAATATGTAATGAATCTGCTGTAGGATCAAATCCAATGTAAGCAGATGTCATTTCTTTTTTAAACTGTTGTTCTGTTCCGGGCATAATATCATGTATCATGCCTCTCCACTTTAGTTCATTTATAAAATCCATTTAAATTTTTTATCAAAAATAGATAAATTATTAAATCTAAAGCCTAACATCTAATATCTAAAATCTAAACCATTATCTTTGCTAGATGATATTTGTTACTGGAGCAACAGGATTAGTAGGCTCACATGTTATTTTAAAATTAGCTCAACAAAAAAAATCTTTTAAGGCCTTAAAGAGATCTTCTTCTACATTAGAAATTTGCAGAAAAATTTTTCAATATTATAATTTAGAAAAATCATTTGAAAAAATTAATTGGATTGATGGTGATCTAAATAATATTTCATCTTTAGAACAAGGTATGAAAGGATGTGATTTGCTTTTACATTGTGCAGCAATAGTATCATTTTCTTCATCAGATATTGAAGACTTAAAGAAAGTGAACATTGAAGGAACATCAAATTTGATGAATGTTGCATTAAGTCTTGGAATCAAGAAAGTTGGGTATGTAAGTTCTGTTGCTTCACTTGGTCGAAATACAACAGATAAAATTGTTGATGAGCAATGCTTTTTTACAGCTACAAATAATGAAAGTAATTATTCATTAAGTAAATATTTTTCAGAACAAGAAGTATGGAGAGCATCTGCAGAAGGTTTAGATGTTGTTATTATTAATCCATCTATTATTTTGGGACCAGGAGATTGGAATAAGGGTAGTTCTCAGATTTTTCAGAAAATTTATAACGGATTAAAATTTTATACATCAGGAAGTTCTGGATATGTTGATGTAATAGATGTTGCAGAATCTTTATTACAACTTTTATTTTCTGATGTTAAAAATGAGAGATTTATCATTAATGGTGCTAATTTAAAATATCGCGATTGTTTTGATAGAATTGCTAAAGCACTTGGTAAACCAAAAGCTAAAATCAGAGTGACACCATTCTTAAAAGAGATTGCTTGGCGGATCGAATTAGTTAAATCCTATATTACTGGTAAAAAACCACTTTTAACCAAAGAAACTGCAAATAGCTCGATGAGATCAAGTTCATACTCTACAGATAAGATTAAACATGCTCTTAATTTTAAATTTACGGATATAGAAGTAACTATAGATAAATATGCTAAATGGTTTATTTCTGATCAGTTATAGGTCTTTCTGAGATTAATAATTTTAATACATTTGAGTAAACTTCTTCTAATTCTTTTGGATTTTCACTGTAAAAATTAAGTGTTGTAAAAAAGTCTAATTCAGAGATATTGTTTTTTTTATATATTTCTGAATAAGTGTTTGCAAGCAATTTTTCAGTATTAGTTTTATTTTTTTTCTTAGTAATTTTAAATGAAGATTTCGCTAATTGAATCTCTTTTAAGACATTTTCGAACAATGTTTTGTCAAGTATATTTTCTTTTTTTTTAAGATTGGGCTCTGAACATGACAATAACCAACAACTAATTATTAATAAGTATATTTTCATGTAACAAATATATTGTAATTTAAACTAGTATTTATGTATATTTGCTACAGTTATTAACCAAACAAAATTAAGGTCATGAAAAAATTAATGTATTTATTTGTTGCAGCTATGTTCTTTGTATTCACTGCATGTGGAGGAGGTGAAACAGCAACTGAAGAGGTAGCACCAGCAGTAGAAGAAGCAACTGAAGAGGTAGCACCAGCAACTGAAGAAGCAACTGAAGAAGTAGCCGAAGAAGCAACTGAAGAAGCAACTGAAGAAGCAACTGAAGAAGTAGTAGAGTAAGAATATAGTTAACATAGAGAAGATTTAAATTACATATTAACTGTAAAAAAATTTATATGAAGAAATTAAATTATTTATTTGTTGCTATCATGTTTTTTGTATTCACAGCATGTGGAGGAAGTGAAACAGCAACTAAAGAAGCGACACAATCGCTACAAGAATCAACTGAAATTGCAGATGTTTCTACTTGTAATGAAGAATGCCAAAAAGCATGTTGTTTAGGTTGTAAAGCAACGGATGGAGATGCAAAATGTATTGTTCTAGAAGACGGATCAATGCCTTGTTGCATTGTAAAAAATGACGCAAACCAAGGAGAAGCTCATGATCATGATCATAATCATGATAATCACAATCATGAATAATTGTAATTAATTTTAAGAAAATTTAAAAAGACAACTTAACTGTTGTCTTTTTTTTATCTGTTAAATTTAAGTCGCATACCTTTCTTTTCTTCATTAAATTTTCCATTTTGATATGCTAGATGTCCATTTATAAATGTGTGCGTAATGTAAGAACTAAATATTTGACCTTCAAAAGGAGACCATCCACATTTGTATAGAATATTACTTTTCTTTACTTTCCAAGGCTTTTTTAAATCAACAAGTACTAAATCTGCATAATATCCTTTTCTAATAAAGCCTCTATTTATAATTTTGAAACAAATAGCAGGATTATGACACATCTTTTCTACAATCTTTTCAAGTTTGATTTTTTTGGAATTAAAAAACTCTAGCATTACTGGAAGTGCATGTTGCACCAATGGACCTCCAGAAGGCGCTTTAAAATAAGTATTATTTTTTTCGTTTAAAGTATGTGGAGCATGGTCAGTAGCAATAACATCTAGCTTGTCATCTAGCATTGCTTGAAAAAGTGCTTCTTTATCACTTGACTTTTTTACAGAAGGATTCCATTTAATTAATGTCCCCTTTTTTGCATAATCATTTTGATCAAACCATAGATGATGAATACAAACCTCAGCAGTAATTCTTTTTTCGCCTATTGGCATTTTTTTGTCTAGTAGATCAATTTCTTTTTCAGTTGAAATATGGAAAAGATGTAATCGAGTATTATGTTTTTTTGCTAATTTAACTGCTAGTGAGCTTGATTTAAAACATGCTTCCTCGCTACGTATATTTGAATGCTCTGAAATCGGAACATGTTCTCCATATTTTTTTCTAGCTAAGTGAGTATTATTTTCAATTGTTTTTTCGTCTTCACAATGAACAGCAATCAGCATCTTTGATTTGGAAAATAATTCTTCTAAAATTGCCTTGTTATCAACTAGCATATTTCCAGTAGAAGAGCCCATAAATACTTTTATAGCAGCAACGTTTTTAGGATTAGTTTTTAAGACTTCTTTTAAGTTATCATTACTAGCTCCCATAAAAAACGAATAATTTGCTAGTGAATTATTTGATGCTAATTCATACTTCTTCTCTAGCAACTCTTGGGTTAGTGCTTGAGGTTGAGTATTTGGCATTTCCATGAATGAGGTAATCCCTCCTGCTATTGCAGCCTTACTTTCTGTATATATTGTTGCCTTGTGAGTAAGCCCGGGCTCTCTAAAGTGAACTTGGTCATCGATTACTCCAGGCATTAGATGTAAATCTGTTCCATCGATAATATAATCTACTTGTAATTCAATATTTTCAGAAATATCTTTAATTTTATCATTCTCAATTAATAAATCAGAACGAAAGATCTTACCTTCATTTACAATTGTAGTGTTCTTAATTAATGTGAGCATTTTTATTTTTCCCAACTTTTAAAAAAACTCTTAATTTTCATTTGGATAACTCCAAAAATTGCTTCTGTGAATATTCCACTACTCATTTTTGATTCTCCTTCTTTACGATCAGTAAAAATTACAGGAACTTCGATTATTTTAAAGTTATGTTTCCAAGCTTTGAATTTCATTTCAATTTGAAATGCATATCCAACGAATATAATTTCGTTTAGTTTCAATGTTTCTAATACCTTTCTTCTATAGCATTTAAAACCTGCAGTTGAGTCATGGATAGGCATTCCAGTAATTAGTTTAACATATTTGGATGCAAAGAAGGACATTAATAATCGTGACATTGGCCAATTAACAATATTAACGCCATTTACATATCTTGAACCGATAGATAAATCGCCACCTTCAAGAGTATTTGCATTATATAGTCGAACTAAATCTTCAGGATTGTGAGAAAAATCAGCATCCATTTCAAAGATAAATTCATAGTCTTTTTTTAATGCCCATTTAAATCCATGAATGTAAGCGGTCCCTAGTCCTAATTTTTCTTGTCTTTCTTCTATATGTAATTGTGCTGGAAATTCTTTAATTAATTTTTTTACAACACTAGCGGTCCCATCAGGAGATCCGTCTTCAACAATAAGTACATGAAATGGTTTTGTTAATGAAAATATTTTTCGAATTATTTTTTCAATATTTTCTATTTCATTGAAAGTAGGTATGATGATTAGACTGTCAGACATATCGCAAAAATAAATAAACTACTTGATAAATTACTTATTGTGCCGTTCTTTTGATTTCTTGAACAATATCAGGGTCTAGTAATGTACTTGTATCTCCTAAATTTTCAAAATCACCAGATGCAATCTTTCTTAGTATTCTTCGCATAATTTTTCCGGATCTTGTTTTAGGAAGTCCACTTACAAATTGAATCTTATCAGTTTTTGCTATTGGACCAACTTCTTTACTTATTATCTCATTTATTTCAGTTCTAAGCTGACTTTCATCTTCTACTGCTTCATGGCAGATTACGAATGCATATATACCATTTCCTTTGATTGGATGTGGGTAGCCTACGATTGCAGTTTCACAAACATTTGAATGTTCATCTATGGCACTTTCAATTTCTGCTGTACCTAGATTATGACCTGAAACAATAATGATGTCATCTACTCTACCAGTTATTCTATATAGTCCATTTTCATCTCGTAAAGCACCATCTCCAGTGAAATATTTATTCTTAAACGAAGAAAAATAAGTTGCTTTAAATCTTTCATGGTCTCCGTAAATTGTGCGTGCAATTGAGGGCCAAGGAAATTTTATGCAAAGATTTCCTTCAACTGAATTTCCTTCTATCTCTTTACCATTGATATCTAATAAGCATGGTTGAATACCCGGAAGAGGAAGTGTTGCAAATGTAGGTTTGCTAGGAGTTATTCCTGCTAAATTAGATATCATTATTCCACCAGTTTCAGTTTGCCACCATGTGTCAACTATAGGGCAGTTGTTATCTCCAATTTTATCATTATACCATTGCCAAGCATCATCGTTAATTGGCTCTCCAACTGTTCCCAATACTTTCAGCGATGATAAATTATATTTTGCTGTATACTCCACACCTTGAGCTTGTAAACTTCTAATAGCAGTGGGTGCTGTATAGAAAATATTAATCTTATTTTTTTCAACAATATCCCAAAATCTACCATAATCTGGATAAGAGGGGATGCCTTCAAACATTACTGTAGTTGCAGCAGAAAGAAGAGGGCCATATACTATGTATGAGTGACCAGTTATCCACCCTATATCTGCTGTACACCAATGTATATCTCCTTCTTTATATTGAAAAACATTTCTAAAAGAATATTCAGAATACACCATGTATCCTGCTGTTGAATGTTGAATTCCTTTCGGTTTACCAGTAGAACCCGACGTGTATAAAATAAAAAGAGGATCTTCTGAATCCATCACTTCAATGTCACAAAAATTTTCTGACACTTCCATCTCAGAATGCCACCAAAGATCTCTTTTTTCTTGCATTACAATATTACATTTTGTTCTTTGAAGAACAATGCATTTTTCAATAGAAGGAGTTTCTTCCATTGCACTATCAGCAATTTTTTTTAGTTCTATAATTTTTTCACCTCTAAATCCACCATCTGCTGTAATTAACAGTTTGCATTTAGCATCATTAATTCTATCAGCTAATGATTTAGCAGAAAATCCAGCAAAAACCACAGAATGAATTGCTCCAATTCTTGCGCAAGCTAAAACAGCGATTGCTAATTCTGGAACCATTGGCATATAAAGACAAATTCTATCTCCTTTTTTGGCACCATTTTTTTTTAAAACATTTGAAAACCTACATACTTCGGTGTGTAATTCTCTGTAAGAAAAACATTTACTATCTTCATTTGGATTATTAGCAATCCATTTTATTGCAGTTTTTCCTCCGTACTTCTCAAGATGTCTATCTAAACAATTTTCAGTAATGTTAAGTCTTGCGCCTTTAAACCAGCTAATTTCTGCTTTTAAAAAATTCCAATCTAAAACACTATCCCATTTTCTTTGCCATTTGAAATTATTAGCCTTACCCTCCCAAAATAATTTAGGATTTTTTACACTTTCTTCATATTCTTTTTTGTACTGTTCGTAGCTAAGAATTTCTTTTTTCATAGTAATTAATAATTTAGTCCAAACTTATATTTTTTTATCTATTTTTCATATGTTTTCGTTGATAGTTTTGTAAATTGCACCACACAAAATAATACAAATGAAAAATTTTTTACTACCAATTGCTGTCATTCTATCAGCAACATTAAACGCTCAAGTATGTTCAGATTTATTTATATCTGAATATGTTGAAGGTCCAGCTCAAAATAACGGTATTGAAGTATATAATCCCACAAATGCAACAATTGATTTAGCTGGATACAGTATTAACAGATATTCAAATGGAAACAGCTCTGGGCCTGAAGTATGGCCTTTGACTGGATCAATTGCCGCTGGAGATGTAATTGTGGTTGGGAATGGGCAACTTGATTCTATCGATTTAGGTACATATTGGTCTGTTCCTGTAGATCCAAATTTTTATGCAGTATTAGACGATCATTGTTCTGGTAATTATGATGATAATAATACATTTTATTTTAATGGAGATGACGCCATGACATTAGAGTATCAAGGGAATACAGTTGATATTTTTGGTAAAGTTGGTGAAGATCCTGGTCAAGCATGGACAGATGATGTAACTGCTGGATATACAGATGCTAATGGAGGAACTTGGTGGACTAAAAGACAAACATTAATAAGAAAATCTACTGTAAAGCAGGGAGTAACACAAAACCCTATTCTTTTCAATCCAACTCTTGAGTACGATTCTCTACCTGATGCAACTTATTCTAATTTAGGATCACATGTTTGTGATTGCTCGGGAACCACTTCAATGAATGATATTAATGATGTGTCATACGTTATGTATCCCAATCCTGCTAATAAAGGAAATTCAGTAGCAATTAATTCAAAGAATCCGGTTAAATTAATAAAAGTTACTAATATGTTAGGGGAAACTGTGGTGTTTGACAAATTGATTAATACAACTAATTTATGCAAGGGATCTTATATAGTTAATATAAGTTTTGAGAATGGAATTTTAAAAGAAAATAAATTGATAATAAATTAATAATTTTAATTTTAAATTAATAATGCTGATGGAAACATCAGCATTTTTTTACTCATTAATATGAAAAAGATATTTTTTTTAATTTTTTTAAACTGTCTTACTTTTAGCGTTATAGCTCAAACCAACATAAGTGGAAAAGTTATTGATGCAAGCACCGGAGAAGCACTTATTGGGGCAACTATCATTTACGGAAAGGGGCAAGGAACAGCAACAGATTTTGATGGCAACTTCTCCATTTCAATACCTACTGGAGAAAGAAGTATTAAGGTGTCATATGTTGGTTATAAAGAGATTAATAAAATTATTACAGTCGGGAATAAATCACAGATTCTAAATTTCAAGCTTAAAACTGTATTATTAAATGAAGTTCAAGTTGTTGCCGATATTGCTAGAGATCGAGAGACCCCTGTAGCGTTTTCTACTATACCAATGAAGCAGATTAATGAGGAATTAGCTTCACAAGATATTCCAATGGTACTAAATTCAACTCCTGGTGTATATGCAACACAAAGCGGAGGAGGAGATGGAGATGCTAGAATTACTATACGTGGTTTTAATCAGAGAAATGTTGCAGTAATGATTGATGGAATTCCTGTTAATGATATGGAAAATGGTTGGGTGTATTGGTCTAATTGGTTTGGTTTAGATGCTGTAACATCAAATATACAGATTCAAAGAGGGTTAGGCGCCTCTAAAATTGCAATTCCATCAGTTGGAGGAACAATGAATATTCTCACAAAAGGAACTGGCAATAAAGCTGGGGGTATTGTTAAGCAGTCAATAGGAAGTTTTGGTAAACTTAGAACATCAGTGGGCTATAACTCAGGTAGAATGGAAAATGGCTGGGGATTTACCTTAGCAGGTTCATATAAAAAAGGAAATGGTTTTGTTGACGAGACTTGGAGTGAAGGATTTTTCTATTATGCAAAAGTTCAAAAAGAAATAGGAAATCATATATTAAGTTTTTCTGCAATGGGAGCTCCCCAAAAACATGGTCAGAGATCTTATAAAAGCGATATAGCCACTTATGATACTTCATTTGCACGTTCTCTTGGAGATACTTCAGATTTTTCTAGTCGTATAGTAAATAAAGGTATTAATTACAATAAACATTGGGGATTTTTAGACAGATGGACAATTGATTCAAATGGTGATACTTTGCATAATAGAGAGACATTAAATACTAAACAGAATTATTATCATAAACCTCAATTTTCGTTAAGAGATTTTTGGACTGTTAATGATAAATTTTACATATCAAATATATTATATGCTTCAATTGGTAATGGTGGAGGTACAGGATTAAGTGGTAATACTAATAATTACGATGCAATTGGACAGTATAATCTTCAAGAGGCATACAACTCAAATTCAAATAATATTGATGCCTTGTATTCTGCTACAGAAAATAAAGCAGGAACGTATTTAAGAAGTTCAATTAATAACCATTATTGGTATGGAGGTCTATCTACTTTAAATTATCAACTTACGGACAACACATCTTTATCTTCTGGTTTAGATATGCGATATTACAAAGGGGAACACTACAGGGAAGTATATGATTTGCTAGGAGCAGATTATGCTATTGACGCTTCAAATGGATTACAAAGTTCTGAGGTCAAAAGAGTTGGAGATAAGGTAGGGTATAATAATGATGGAATTGTTAAGTGGAGCGGTGTTTTCTCTCAGATGGAATACAGTAATGGAATGCTAAGTACTTTTTTTAATATATCAGCTTCAAATTCAGCTTATAAAAGAATTGATTATTTCCGTAAAAAAGATTTAGTTTTAGGAGATACTACTTATTTTGAGGCACTAGGAACATCAGTTGCTACTGAGTTAGAGTTCGATGAAAATGGCAACTTAATTGGTGCAAATAAAACTATGGTACTTGATACTGTTTATCATAACGGAGCAGCATATACAATGAATTCTCCAGAAGCTAAATTAGCAGAGACTAATTGGAAATGGATAAGGGGATTCACAATAAAATCTGGAGCAAACTTTAATTTAGATGAATATAATAATGTCTTTATTAACTTAGGGTATATCTCAAAAGCTCCTAGATTTAATAATGTTTATTATTATGATAATAGCTTATTTAGAGATATTAAAAATGAGATTGTTCAAGCTTTAGAGGGAGGATATTCATATAGATCATCTAAATTTTCAGCTAACTTAAATGGATATTATACATTATGGCAAAATAAACCTTCAAATGGGGGAGTTACAGTTTTAGTAGATGATGTATCATACCGAGCAAATATTAATGGAATGGATGCTTTGCATAAGGGAATCGAGATGGATTTTTCATATAAGATTCTTTCTAATCTGGGAGTTGAAGGACTTGTTTCACTAGGAGATTGGAAGTGGATGTCATCTGATACAGTACGATTTTTAGACGATAATAATAACCCAATAACTGATGATTTTGGTAATGAAATCATTGCAAGTTTTGATGCTGACGGTGTCCACGTTGGTGATGCTGCTCAAACTCAGTTTGGTTTTAGTGTTAGATACGAACCCTCATATAATTCGTATGTAAAATTTAGATCAACTTATTTTGATAATTATTATGCAGACTTTGATCCTTTATCATTAAATGGTGAAAATGCAGGAAGAGAAAGTTGGAAAATCCCTTCATATAATTTAATTGATTTACATGCCGGATACAAATTCAAGATTTCACAAAAAACTAAAATGGATATTAAATTAAGTATTTTAAATCTATTTGATGAGATTTATATTTCAGATGCTCAAAATAATGACCCATATAACGCAAGCTATCAAGATTTTGATGCCAAATCAGCGGGAGTTTTTTTTGGACTTGGAAGACGAATAAATTTGTCTGCTAAATTTACTTTTTAACAAATATAAATCAAACTATAAAATAGTATAACTATGAAAAAATTAATAATTCTTATTTTTACAATCTGCATCAATATTAATGTATTTGCACAAGCTAACATTGCAGCTGCTAGGGTTCTTGGCGTTGGATCAACCGTTACTATTACTGGTGTAGTAACAAATGGTGATGAACTTGGTCCTATTCGTTATATTGAAGACTCTACAGGAGGAATGGCATTATACGACCCTACAGTTTTAGCTTCTTTAGTTAGAGGTGATGAAGTTACTGTAACAGGGGAGTTAGTTGATTATAATGGTCTTATGGAAATGCAACCTGTTAATTCATCATTAGTTAATTCATCAGCAAATTCAGTTACTCCGCTCTTAATTACCCCTTTACAAATTGGAGAAACAACAGAGTCCGAACTAATTCAGATTGACAATGTCATTTTTAATAATGGGGGATCGATGTTTACATCTGGGACACATGATTTTGATTCAAATGGTGAAACAGGTAAAATTTATATCAAGGCTGGACATGCTCTTGAGAATTCAATGATACCAATGGGGGCAGTTACCCTTATTGGTATTTCTTCACAATATACCTTTAATACACCAGCAAATGATGGTTATCAAATCTTACCTAGAGATAGTTCAGATATTATACAAACAGGGGCACTGATTATTACATCTTCAGTTACACAATCAAATATAACCACAAATTCTTTTGATTTAAGTTGGACAGTCTCTGATTCCTCTTCAACTAACTGTAATTATGGCTTATCAAATTCTCTTGGGACCGTAATAAATAATGGGGGAAATACTTTAACACATACATTAAATCTAACAGGACTTTCTCCTGCCACTTTCTATTATGTTGAATGCTATTCAATTAATGGAAGTGACACAGCATTTGCATCTACTGGATTATACTCAACTGCTTCCAATTCAACAGGAGCTATTAGGCCTTATTTTAATCACTCAGTTGACAACTCCTTTTCAACTGGGATCGATGCTCAAAATATTACCACTTATTTTAATGATACTATTGCAGCTTATATGGGATTGGCACAAAATACATTAGATATATGTGTTTATAATGCATCAGATGCTACAATTGCTACTGCAATTAATGATGCGTATGATAGAGGAGTTACAGTTCGTTATATTGCTGATGATGATGTAGTAAACTCCATGTTATCATCTTTAAACCCAAATATTCAGATAATCTATAGGGATCCTTTACCAGCGGGAATTATGCATAATAAGTTTCTTATTATTGATGCTAATTCTACTGACAATTCGTGGATTATGACTGGATCTACTAATTGGACTAATCCATCTAATTTGTTTAGTGATTACAATAATTTAATTTTTATTCAGGATGAAGCTATAGCAAAAGCTTACACTTTAGAATTTGAAGAAATGTGGGCAGGTACTTTTGGCGCAAACAAGATAGATAATACTCCTCATAAATTCATTGTAGATGGTTCTGAAATTGAAGTGTATTTTTCGCCATCTGACCAAACAACTTCTAAAATCAATAATGTTATAGAAAGTGTTGATTATACTTTTGAAATTGGACTTCTAAGTTTTACTAGAGATGACTTAGCACAATCAATTATAACAAAGAATGCTGAATTTGGTGTGAATATTAGAGGGATTATTGAAGATGAAAACTCTACTGGAAGTGAGTTTTCTAATCTTCTAACAAATGGAGTAAATATGAGATCTCATATGGGAGTTTCTAATTCCTTTCATCATAAATATGCCATTGCGGATGCTAATGTTATAGCTGCAGACCCAATTGTATTAACTGGCTCTCACAATTGGAGTAGTAATGCTGAAAACAATTCAGATGAGAATACCTTAATAATTCATAATGCTACTATAGCGAACATCTATTTACAGGAGTTTGAAAAAAGATGGGGAGAGCTTGCTAATACTAATGAAATTAGTAATCTGATTGACGTTAATATTGAAGTATTCCCAAATCCAACTAAGGGACGTGTAACAGTCACTTCAGATATTGAAATTATACAATTAAATCTGTATAATGTTAATGGTAAGTTAATTCAGAATGAGAGTAAAAACATTATTGAGATTGAAAGTTCAGGTAGTTATTTTTTAAAGATTTTAACTAGTAAAGGAAATTTAGTTAAACATATTATTGTTCAATAATACAGATCTTATTTAACAATAATTTCATCAACAAAAAGCCAGGATTTACCGCCAGCACCTAAATGCCATGGAGGTAATATACCGTAGTTTTTTGCTTTAACTTTTATATATTTTGCTTTAGAATCTTTTAATACTATCGTGTAGTCATTTACAAATGCGCCCTCTTCGATATTAGTATAATCTGTATTTAGTTTTCCAATTGATTTGAAGTCAATGTTATTGTTTGATATTAGGAACTCAACATTTTCCGGGTAGAAAATCCATGACTTAATATCTTGCATACATCCAAGCGAAATGCTGTTTATTTTCTTGCTTTTACCAAGATCAATTGTTGCAATTAAGTTTTCTCTGAATCCTTGCCAGTTACCTGTTCGATAATTTGTTCCACCTCTTAAATTATCAATCATAGTTTTATCTCCAGCTGCAGCATACTGATTTGCATATTTACTTTCTATATTAATTGATTTATAATTATCTATTTTATAATAATTAGCTTTGATCTTTTTACTCCATTTCCCATTACTTAATACTCGACACTTTATTTCTGAATCTTCTTTAATAATAATTGAATCACAATAAAGAAGTTCATGTGAATCATTTATGCTGTAATATATTTCTCCATTATCAACAGAACCTATTCTGATTATCAGTGTATCTGAAAACGTCTGACTTTGAGCTTCAAAATATGGAACGCCTACAATCTTATTATTATTTATTTGTGATAAAGGGATGCTTTCTGAAGCCCATTTTGATGGCACACTTCCCATTTTAAATATTAACTTTCCTCCTTCCATAATTGCTTTATGTTTAATAAAGGACTGATTAAATTTTTTTCCATTTAAAGTCGCTGATTGGATATAAATATTTTTATCAGATACCTTGTCAGCTATTATTATAAATTTATTATTATTTTCTAAGTTCAGTGTAACTTTTTTAAATAATGGTGTTCCTATAGTATAATAATCAAGACCTGGAGTAACCGAGTAAAACCCCATGGCACTTAAAACATACCAAGCTGACATTTGTCCACAATCTTCATTTCCAGATAAACCATCAGGAAGTTTGCTATATTGTGAAGTCATAATTTCGTGAATTATTTTTTGAGTTTTATGTGGAGCTCCTACATAATTATAAAGATATCCCATATGATGACTTGGCTCATTTCCATGTGCATATTGCCCAATTAAGCCAGTTACATCTGGTTGTTCTCTTCCAGAAGTTATTGAGGATGCATTAAACATGTCATCCAAATGCTTTTCATATTTTTTAGCACCTCCCATTATTTCTATATGACCTTTTATGTCTTGTGGTACAAAAAGTGAATACTGCCATGCGTTAGCTTCCGTATAGTTGAAATTAACTTCTTCTGGTTTAAATGGGGCAAACCAAGAATGACTTTTTTTTGCTCTAAAAAAACCTAATTTTGGATCAAATAAGTTTTTATAGTATTGGCCACGTTCGTAAAATACTTTAGCAATTTCATCTTCTTTTAATGAATCTGCAAACACTGCTATACACCAATCATCATATGAATATTCTAAATTTTTAGAAACTGATTCAGGTTCATCAGAAGCGGCAATAAATCCATTTTTTTTATACCAATTTAATCCTAAATGATCTTTGTTAGCAGAATTTATCATTGCTTTTAATGCTAAATAAAGATCAAATTCTCTAAGCCCTTTTACATATGCATCAACTATTACTGGAATTGCATGATATCCAATCATACAACCTGTGTAATTGGCAGCTAATTCCCATATTGGCAACTGACCCCCCTCCTTATATTGTCTTAGAAAAGTTCTAATAAATTCATTTGTTTTTTTTTGTTGAATTAATGTAAATAACGGATGAGTTGCTCTAAATGTATCCCACAGTGAAAATATTGTATAATGATTATCTTTAGTGTAATGTTTTTTTAAATCTGTTCCATTATAATTTCCATCTATATCTGTGTAAATATTCGGAGCGATAAATGAATGATAAAGGGCTGTATAGAAAATTTCTTTTTGTTTTTCTGATCTACTTTCAACTAAAATTTTACTAAGCTCTTTCTCCCAAAGATTTTGTGTTTCTCTTTTTGTTTTCTCAAAATCCCAATGTGGTATTTCAGCTTCTAAATTAGCCTTTGCCCCCTCTTCACTAACAGCTGAAATTCCAACTTTAACTAAAATTGGATTTTGTGATTTACCAAATGATAATCCTACAACAGACTTTTTATTGTTAAAATTTGCTTTATTAAAATAGCTAGAGAATTTTATATAAAAATGAACTTTTTGATTTTTCGCCCAATTATTTGAGTATCTAATACCTTTGATTGAAGTACTGTCAATTATTTCTAACTTATATTCTATTAACTTATCTCTATGCTCTAAATCAATAATAATTTGAGCTACTTCATTTTTTGGGAAAGTATATTTATGAAATCCAACTCTTTGAGTTGCTGTAAGTTCAGCTTTAATATCATAGTCTTCTAAAAAAACTTTATAAAAACCTGCTTCAGCAATTTCATTTTTATGTGAAAAATTTGATCTATAACCAGCATTACTATCAGAACCATTATTTAATCTTAATTTTCCTGTAGTTGGCATAATTAATACATCACCATAATCAGAGACACCTGTTCCACTAAGGTGTGTATGTGAAAATCCATAAATAATAGAATCAGAATAATGATAGCCTCCACATCCATCCCATCCATCTAAACGACTATCTGGACTTAGCTGAACCATTCCAAATGGAGTAGTTGCACCGGGAAAAGTATGTCCATGTCCACCAGTACCAATAAAAGGATTAACATATTCAGTTACAGTTTTTTCTTGTTTTTGACAAGACAAGAAAATTAGTATAGTAAAGGTTAAAATTTTTTTCATTTAATTTTTAATTTACTTTAACTTCATTTATTTACAAGAATTTAACAATCATATTAAGCTTAATTATTTTCTATTAGTAATTTAATTTCAGAAAAAATTCAACTTTAATAGATGTAGCTTTTATAAGTATTTTATTTTTTTACAAATGATAGAGAGTCAAACATTTGATTTTCACCTCCTTGATGTAACGCATAATTAAACCCATGATGTACAGCGAAGGATCCGTGTTCTCCTTTTTTATTTATTGCTATATAGCCAATTTGCATATTCTTATAATTTTGATTCTTGACAATACGTGCAATTGCCTCTTCACATGCTTCTTGAGGAGTTGCTCCTTGTCTCATTAACTCCACAATTAAAAATGAACCTAAAGTCTTCATTACTGCCTCTCCAAGACCAGTTGCACAGCAACCGCCTACTTCATTATCAACATACATTCCAGCACCAATTATTGGTGAATCACCAACTCTTCCATGCATTTTCCAGGAAAGTCCAGAAGTAGTACATGCACCTGAAATATTCCCTTTTTCATCTAATGCTAATAGCCCAATTGTATCATGATTTTCAACATTAATTATTGGTTTATATTCTGATTTTTTTAGCCAATCTTGCCATTTTTTCTTTGCTTTACTTGTTAATAAATTTTCTTTTGTGAATCCCTTCTCTAGCGCAAATTGTAAAGCACCTTTGCCTGATAACATTACATGAGGAGTTTCATCCATTATTTTCCTTGCAACAGAAATTGGATGTTTTATATGCTGAAGGAAACTTACAGCGCCACAGTTGCCTGTTTCATCCATAATACACGCATCTAAAGTTACTTTCCCTTCTCTATCAGGTAGGCCACCAAATCCTACAGACATTATTTCTGGATCAGCTTCTGACACTTTAACACCTGATTCAACAGCATCAATAGCTCTGCCACCATTAACTAAAATTTTCATAGCTGCATTATTAGCAGCTATTCCATGTTCCCATGTTGATATAACTATTGGGAACCCTAATTTAGAGTTTGAATTTTGTTTTTCTTTCTTTGCAGAAATAATTTTTGGGAAAATAGCAGTACCAATTGCACCTAAAACACTTCCTTTTATAAACGTTCTTCTATTTGACATTAAGTTTTATTTTGTAATATCCTACACTGCCAAAATAATAATTTTTGAGTAAACTCCCCCGCATTATTTCATGTCTCTTTACTATACTTTAAAATTATGTATTAAATATAATCTAGTAATATTCTTCCAATAATTAAAAAAGATCAATATCATTTTTTAAATTAAAAGTTTTTTTTGTTTAGTTATATTTGTTTGAGACTGAATAAACTTAAATAATCCTTTTCGCAAGGTATTATTTTACATTGTTTATCTTTTAAATGAATTCTCTCAACAAACTAATTCTTTTTGTGATGTTAGTTACACCTCAAATGTTTCCATGAATTTTGTAGTATAATCCCCTTTCCGAAATTTTGGATCTTTCATAAGCTTTTGATGAAATGGAATTGTAGTATTTATACCTTCAATAATAAATTCGTCTAGTGCTCTTTCCATTTTTGCAATTGCTTCTTCTCTAGTCTGTGCAACTGTAATAATTTTAGCAATCATTGAATCGTAAAATGGTGGTATCATATAATTTGCATAAGCATGTGTATCTACTCTTACACCATGTCCTCCAGGAGCATGAAAATTTGTAATCATTCCAGGAGATGGTCTAAAGTCATTTACTGGGTCTTCAGCATTAATTCTACATTCAATTGCATGAAGTTGAGGATCATAATTTTTACCTGAAATTTTTATTCCATATGCAACTTTTATTTGCTCCCTAATTAAGTCAAAGTCAACTACTTCTTCAGTGATTGGATGTTCAACTTGAATTCTTGTATTCATCTCCATAAAATAGAAGTTTCTGTGTTTATCAACTAAAAACTCTACAGTTCCTACACCTTCATATTTCACTGATTCAGCAGCCTTGATAGCAGCAATCCCCATGTCATTCCTTAATTTTTTTGTCATAAATGGAGAAGGTGTCTCCTCAACTAGTTTTTGGTGTCTTCTTTGAATTGAACAATCTCTTTCCGAAAGATGAGCAGCTTTTCCTAATAGATCCCCAATAATTTGAATTTCAATATGTCGTGGATTTTCAATGAATTTTTCCATATACATACCGTCATTACCAAATGCTGCTTTAGCTTCTATTCTTGCGCTATCCCAAGATTCTTTAAGAGTTGTTTCATCCCATACAAGTCGCATGCCTTTACCACCACCTCCAGCAGTAGCTTTAAGCATAACTGGATACCCAACAATTTCTGATGCTAATTTTTTACATTCTTTAAAATCTTTTATTAAGCCATCTGAGCCAGGAATTGTGGGAACTCCAGCTTTTTTCATAGTTTCCTTTGCAGCAGCTTTGTCCCCCATGCCATCAATCATTTCTGGTGATGCTCCAATAAATTTTATATTATTTTCAGTACATATTTTAGAAAAGTTTGAGTTTTCTGCTAAAAAACCATACCCTGGATGAATTGCATCAGCATTTGTTATTTCTGCGGCGGCTATAATATTAGCAATTTTTAAATAAGACTCTGAACTTGCTGCTGGACCAATACAAACCGCTTCGTCTGCAAACCTTACATGCAAGCTTGAAGCGTCTGCTTTTGAGTATACAGCGACAGTTTTTATACCCATTTCTTTGCAAGTCCTAATTATTCTTAATGCAATTTCGCCTCTGTTAGCAATTAAAATTTTATTAAACATGTCTCTTAATATATTTTTTAAGAAGGATCTACTAGAAAAAGTGGTTGATCAAATTCAATTGGAGTAGTATCATCAACAAGTACCTTGATTATTTTACCAGAGACTTCGGATTCAATTTCATTAAATAGTTTCATGGCTTCTATTATACAAATTGTATCGCCTGCCTTTATCGTGTCTCCAACATTTACAAAAGGGGAGCTTTCTGGAGATGATGATCTATAAAATGTTCCAATCATTGATGCTTTTACTGTAATATAATTTGATTCTTTTTTTGTTGATTCTTTTTCAACAGGTACAGCTTGAACAACAGGTGCTGCTTGAACAACAGGTGGTTGTGTAGCAATTAGTTGTGCTGGAGCTTCATGAATTACGGTTTTTAATTCCTCATCTTCACCTCTTCTCTTTTTAGGAGGAGACTTAATAGATATTTTAATATTATCTATTTCTAAATTAACGTCAGTTGCACCTGATTTAGCAACGAATTTTATCAATTCTTGAATGTCTTTCAGATTCATTGTCTATAGTTTATTATTTATTTTATGTACAAAAGTAATTATTTATTTGAATCGTAGGCCCATTTCAAATATATTGATCCCCAAGTGAACCCTCCGCCAAATGCTGCAAGAATTAAATTATCCCCTTTTTTTAACTTAGCCTCCCACTCCCAAAGACATAGAGGAATTGTTCCATTTGTTGTATTTCCATATCTTTCAATATTGAGCATAACTTTTTCATTTCCCACTCCCATTCTTCTTGCTGTTGCATCAATAATTCTTTGATTTGCTTGATGAGGTACTAACCATGCTACATCATTTGACGTTAAATTATTTCGCTTCATAATTTCTTCTGAAACATCTGCCATAGAAGTTACGGCAGCCTTAAAAACTGATTGTCCTTCTTGAAAAACAAAATGTTTTCTAGCTTCAATAGTTTCATGACTTGCAGGTAATGCAGATCCACCAGCTTTCATATGTAAAAATTCACTTCCAGAGCCATCACTTTTTAAGATTGAATCTTGTATTCCATTACCTTCTGTTGAGGGCTCGAGCATAACAGCACCAGCGCCATCTCCAAAAATTATACACGTTGCTCTGTCCGTGTAGTCTACAATTGATGACATTTTATCTGCTCCAACTACAATTATTTTTTTATATGTTCCTGTTTCAATAAATTTTGATGCTGTTGATAAAGCAAATAGAAATCCTGAACATGCAGCCATTAGATCGTAAGCAAATGCATTTGATGCACCAACTTTATCAGCAATAATACATGCGGTTGAAGGGAAAAGCATATCTGGCGTTGCAGTTGCACAAATAATTAAATCAATATCAACTGCATTAATATTAGTTTTGTTTAACAGCCCATTAACAGCATTAATTCCTAAAACAGAAGCTCCTTTACCTTCTCCCTTAAGAATTCTACGTTCTTTTATTCCTGTTCTTGAAGTAATCCATTCATCGTTAGTATCAACTATTTTTTCAAGCTCTTTATTTGTTAAAATATAATCAGGAACATATGCATTTATTCCAGTAATTGCTGCCGTAATTTTTTTCATTAATTAAGATTATTTTTAATTTTACTTACTAGATCTGCTTTTACTACATTTTTTGTGAGAAGTATCATATTTTTAATTGCATTTTCATTGGATATCCCGTGTCCGATTATAACTGTTTTATTTAATCCTAAAATTGGAGTTCCACCATAATCTTCATAATTGAATCTTTTAAAAAAATCATCTAAAAGGTTCCTTTTTTTCATTATTGAATATATTCCTTCAGCCTCTTTTAAAACTATATTTCCAGTAAATCCATCACATACTATCACATCAATATTTGAGCTAAAGATATCTCTTCCTTCACAATTGCCAACGAAATTAAAATCCAGATTATCATTCATTAATAAGTATGTAGCTTGAGTTAGAAGATTTCCTTTTGATTTTTCTTCGCCTAAATTAAGCAAACTAACTTTTGGTTTCTTAACTGCACAAACATGCTCTGAAAATAAAGACCCTAACAATCCAAACTGGTATAAAACATCGGGTTTGCAATCAGCGTTTGCACCAACATCAAGTAAAACTGTAATTCCGCCATCCTCTCTAGGAATTACTGTAGAAAGTGGCGGTCTTAAAACACCAGGAATAGCTTTAACAGAGTAGTACCCTCCGACAAACATCGCTCCAGTGTTACCAGCTGATGCAAATCCATCTATATACCCCTTAGCTAAATACTCAAAACCTTTTGCTATACTAGAGTTTGTTTTTGCTCTAAAAGCTTTAGTTGGATGCTCATCCATTTTAATAATTTCAGAACAATTTACTATTTCAAATTTTTCTGCATCAAAATTATTTGCGTTTAATTCTGCAATAATTTCTGTTTGATTTCCGAATAATACTAATTTAGTATTATTAGATATTTCGTTAAGTGCAAGAATTGCACCCTGAACAGTTTTTTGAGGAGCAAAATCTCCTCCCATGATATCTACACCAATTTTCATTGTTAGATCTTAGCTTTTATTAAAGATAAAACTACAAAAATCTATTTAGGAGCAATTTCAGTAACTAATTTTCCTCTATAATATAGTTTCCCTTCATGTTCATGTGCATGATGGTATAAATGAGATTCGCCAGTTTCTTGACAAATTTTAATCGTTTGAGTACTAGCTTTATAATGTGTTCTTCTTTTGTCTCTTCTAGTCTTAGAAATCTTTCTTTTAGGATGTGCCATATTCTTTCTTTTACTATTTATTTAAATTTTTTAATGCATCCCACCTCGGGTCAGATGCTTTTTTTGTAACTTGAGTATATTTTTTTACTAAATCAACCATTTCTTTATTACATGTAATTTTGCTGTTTTTATCTAATGGATGTTGACGTATTTTAGGTACATTTAAAATTATTGATTCAAAGATTAATTGTTTTAGATTTAATTTATTTTCACTTGATTTGATGTACAATATTTCGTCAGTTGAAATCAAATCATTGTCTGTTTTTTGTATAACAACATTTGTTTCCCCTATAATATTTACAGAAATATTTTCAGTACAAATATCGCAAGGTATTTGGTTTATTTGACCATTAATAATTAAGTTAAGCGAAAGTTTTTCACCCTTTTTATTTATTACGACCTTAACAGAAATATCTGCATGTTTAACTTCTGTAAAATCAAATTCTTCAAAGAACTGGTCCTTAATTACATATGTGAATGAATTTTCACCATTAGTTATTGAACCTAATTTTATTGTAAAAATATTCATTCTGATGAATTTTATAAGGGCTGCAAATATATAAATTTATTATTATTTAGCTCTATTTGGTGCTCTTTTACTATTGAAGGCTAGTGGATTCTTATTTAATTGTTCAAACTCGACTCTTTTTTTATATATGTTACAGCCTAAAAAGATAGCCTCTCTAAATGATGTTTCATCTGCCAGCCCTTTGCCAGCTATTTCATATGCAGTGCCATGAACAGGTGATGTCCTAACTATATTTAAACCAGCTGTAAAGTTAACTCCGTCAGAAAATGATAGAGTTTTAAAAGCTGTTAACCCTTGATCATGATACATTGAAAGTATTCCATCAAAGTTTCTCAAATTTTTTGAAGTAAAAAAACTATCTGCTGGATATGGGCCAAAAGCAAGAATTTTTTCTTCTTTTAATAGTTTGATGGCGGGGACAATGCATTCATCTTCCTCATTGCCTAATAATCCATTTTCACCAGCATGAGGGTTTAGTCCTAAAACAGCAATTTTTGGAGATCTTATTCCAAAATCTTTGATGAGTGAACTGTTTAATTTTTTGGTTTTAGCTATTAAATTATCAATTGTCACAAATTTTTTAACATTTTCTAATGCAATATGCCCTGTTAAAAAAGCTATCTTCATTTTTTCACTTGACATTATCATTAGAGACTCGCCATCGAAATTGCCTTCAAGAAATTCAGTGTGACCAATAAAGCCACTTACTTTTTCTTTTATAGAAGCTTTATTAATTGGAGCGGTTACTAAAACATCAATCTGTTTATTTTTTAATGCTTCAGTTGCTTTTTTTAGTGATTCAAATGCTTTTTCTCCAGAATTTATTGTGGATTTACCAAAATGAATATCAATATCATCACTCCAAATATTTAAGAGATTAACCTTATTATGTTTTAAGTTTTCAAACTTTTCAATGATATTAAAATTAAAGTCTAGCATTTCTAAGTGCTTTCTATTTATTGATGCAACCTTACTAGAACCATAGACTATTGGAGTACAAAATTCCATCATTCGAGTATCTTTAAATGTTTTGATTATTATTTCAAGTCCAATACCATTTAAATCTCCTATCGAAATACCTACTTTAATTTTTGACATTATATATGATTTTTTATGAAATGGTAAAGAAGTCTAACCCCCATGCCTGTTGCCCCTTTTCCTCTGTATCCATATTTTGATTTGGAGTATACGCCAGGTAAATCAATATGAATAAATGGAAAATCAGCAAAATGTGCTAGAAATTTACCTGCAGTAATAGCTCCACCGTATGGCCCACCCAGATTTTTAATATCAGCAATATCAGATTTTATAAGTTCATCATAATCAGACCAAAAGGGAAATTCTGCTAATCGTTCATGAACATTATCTCCAACTTCTTTTAATTTTTTATGCTCATCCTTTGCATTTTCATGCATACTAACAAAACCATAATGCCCTATTGCTGCAACCGCAGCTCCTGTTAAAGTAGCTAAATCGATTACTAATTTGGGTTTATATTTTTTTGCAAAGCTAAGTGCATCAGCAAGAATTAAACGGCCCTCTGCATCTGTATTTAAAACTTCAACTGTTGTCCCATCATGCATTGTAATAACATCTCCAGGTGCATATGCATTACCTGAAGGCCTATTGTCAGTAGCTGGTAGTAATGCTATTACATGTACAGGTAATTTATTAGATGAAATAGCTTGCATGGCACCAATTACTGTTCCGGCACCCCCCATATCAATTTTCATTAAATCCATAGAGTTTGCGGTAGGTTTTAGACTAAGACCACCTGTATCATAGACAATTCCCTTCCCTACTAGAACAATAGGTTTTTGATTTGTGAATTTCTTTGGCTTCCATTCCATAATTGTAAATGTGGGATCATCGATAGATCCTTTATTGACAGCAAGTAGTCCTCCCATCTTTAATGATTCTATTTGCTTTTTATCAAGTATAGAAGTTTTAACCTTGAATTTATTCCCCAAATTTAAAGCCTTTTCTGCTAAATTCTTTGCAGTTAAATGGGAAAATGGTTCATTTATCAAATCTCTTGTTGTGTAAACTGCATTAATAACATTCTGAATTTCAGCAATTTGTTTTGGATTCGACTCATTACATAAGAAAATAAACTTTAAATTATTTGGTTTAGGATCTGTTTTGTGTTTAGTAAAAGTATAATTAGAAAGAGCCATGCCTTCAGCAATTAGTAATACTTCTTTCTGATTCTTTTTTTCATCAAGAATTAGAACTGATTCCTTGGTTTTTAATTTTTCTGTTAAACTATCGCCAAGAAGTCTACAATTTTCAGCATATTTATTGTTATCGAATTCTTTTTTAGGTGTTACGATAAATATCAATCTTTTGTATTGATTAATTTCAACAATCTCCTTATGTTTTTTTTGTTCTTGTTTAATAAATTCTAACTCTGGCTTTGATAGAAATTTTAAAGATAAATCAGTATTTGAGTTACATAGAATAATTAGATTATCTTTTTCTGAAATTGTTGTTTTCTTTTTTAATAGAGTCTTCATATAAAATGTGTAATTTTGAGAATTCAAAAATAAGTAAATTAATGGATAGAAAACTATTGCTTGACAGAGCTTTAAAAAAAGAATTTTTATCAGCAGAAGAAGGACAATTTTTATTTGAAAATACTCCCACGGCAGAATTAATGTTCGTTGCTCATGAACTTAGAAAAATGCAAGTTCCTGATGATTATGTTACTTGGCAGATTGATAGAAATGTTAACACAACTAATGCATGTACAGCAAATTGCAAGTTTTGTAATTTCTTTCGCCATCCAAAGCATGACGAAGTGTATATTACAAATATTGAAACCTACAAGCTTAAAATTGAAGAAACAATTAAGTATGGAGGAGATCAATTACTTCTACAAGGAGGTCATCATCCTGATTTAGGTATAGAGTATTATACTGATTTATTTAAAGAGTTAAAATCTTTATACCCAGAGATTAGATTACATGCACTTGGTCCGCCAGAAGTTGCACATATATGTAAAATTGGCAAGCTATCTCATTTAGAGGTGCTGACAAGGCTAAAAGAAGCAGGAATGGATAGTATGCCAGGAGCAGGAGCTGAAATATTAAGTGACAGAGTGAGAAGGTTAATTTCTAAAGGAAAGTGTTCAGGTCATGAGTGGCTTGAAATAATGAAAGTAGCTCATTCAATAGATTTAACAACCTCAGCAACTATGATGTTTGGTCATATTGAAACAATTGAGGAGAGATTTGATCACTTAGTTAGAATAAGAGATGTTCAGGCCCTTAAGCCTGATAATTCAAATGGTTTTTTAGCTTTTATTGCATGGCCATTTATGGATGACGGTACTTTATTGCAAAGAGTTAAAGGAATAAACAATAATGTAACTTCTGATGAATATTTAAGAATGGTGGCAATAAGCAGAATTATGCTTCCAAATATTAAGAATATTCAGACTTCATGGCTAACTGTTGGTGCAGAAACTGCACAAATTTCTCTTCACGGTGGCGCTAATGATATGGGTTCAATTATGATTGAAGAGAATGTTGTCTCAGCAGCCGGAGCACCACACAGATTCACTGCAGAAAGTATTCAAGAATGTATACGTGAAGCTGGATTTTCACCTAAACTTAGAAATCAATTATATATAGAAAGAGAAATGCCAAATATGGTTGAACAAGTAATAAATTATTAATTTATGTTTACTGGTATTATTGAAGATTTAGCTGAGGTTGTTTCTGTAAAAAAAGATGGAACAAATCTACATATAGAATTATATTCAAGCTTTACAAGTGATTTAAAGATAGACCAATCTGTAGCTCATAACGGGGTCTGTCTTACTGTTGTTGATATTAAATCTGACATTTATACAGTTACAGCGATAAAAGAAACCTTACAAAAAAGTAATATAGGCTATCTAAAAAAGGGCAGTAAGGTAAATATTGAGAGAAGTATGAAGATGGGGGATAGAGTAGATGGCCATATGGTCCAAGGGCATGTTGACCAAATTGCTGAATGTGTTGATATAGCTGAAGAGACTGGTTCTTATGTACTTTGTTTTAGATATGAAAAATCTGAAAATATTACTGTAGAAAAAGGCTCGATTTGTGTAAATGGTATAAGCTTAACCGTAGTTAGTTCAGAAATAAATTCTTTTAAGGTTGCTATTATTCCCTACACATGGGATCATACTAACTTATATTTGATAAAAAAAGGAGATATAGTTAACTTAGAATTTGATATTTTAGGTAAATATATTTCCAAGTTAATTAACATTAAAAATAAAACATGAAACCAGCATTATTAATTTTAGCAGCAGGTATGGGTAGCCGTTATGGAGGTTTAAAGCAGATTGATGGTATAGGGCCAAATGAAGAGCCAATAATTGAATATTCAATATTTGATGCAATTAATGCCGGATTTGGTAAAATTGTATTTGTTATACGTAAAGAGTTCGATACTGCTTTTAGATCAAGATTTGATAAATTTTCGGATAAAATAAATATTGAATATGTTTATCAGGAAGTAAATCTAAATGTAGCGGGAATATCTACTGTTGAGCGTACAAAGCCATGGGGGACCTCTCATGCTGTTTTGGTTGCTAAAGATGTTATTAAAGAACCGTTTGCTGTTATTAATGCTGATGATTATTATGGTGCTGAATCTTACAAATTAATCTACGATTTTTTAACAAATGAGTGTTCATCTACTATGATGTCAATGATTGGTTATACTTTAAGTAATACCCTTTCAGAGCATGGAACTGTAAACCGAGGGGTATGTGAAATTGATAATAATCAAAATTTAGTTGAGGTAATTGAAAGAACAAAAATTGCAACTCAAAACAATGTTATTAAGTATAATATTGGTGAAAATTTGCCAGGAGGGGAACTAGATAAGGATGCTAATGTTTCGATGAACTACTGGGGATTTCATCCATCTATTTTTCTTAAAATAGAAAAAGGACTACATGAGTTTATGAGAGTTAATTCTGATAGCTCCACAGCTGAGTATTATATTCCAAACATTATTACTGATTTAATTGAAAGTGGTGATATGAAAGTACGTGTAATTCCAACAACAGATAATTGGTTCGGAGTTACTTACAAGGAAGATAAGCCAATGGCTATTTCAGAAATAAATAAGTGTATCTCAAAAGGAGTATATCCAAAAAATCTTTGGGAAAAGTAAGATGAAAAAAATTCTTTTATTAGGATCGGGAGAGTTAGGCAAAGAAGTAGTAATTGCATTGCAAAGATTAGGTCAATATATTATTGCTGTTGATAGCTATAAAAATGCTCCGGCTATGCAAGTAGCTCATGAATTTGAAGTGATTAACATGTTAGACGGAAAGGAGTTAGATAAAATTGTTGACAAGCATAAACCTGACTTTATAGTTCCTGAAATCGAGAGCATTAGAACAGAAAGGTTTTATGATTATGAAAAATCAGGTATAACCGTTATCCCTTCAGCCAAAGCTGCAAATTTCACAATGAATCGAAAGGCAATAAGAGATTTAGCTGCAATTGATTTAGAGATTCAAACTGCACAATATAAATACGCAAAATCCTATGAACAGTTAAAAGAAGGTGTTCATCAAATAGGAATGCCTTGTGTTGTAAAGCCCTTAATGTCAAGCTCCGGTAAAGGGCAGTCTATTATTAAGAAGAAAGAAGATATAATCCATGCTTGGGAAATAGCTATTTCAGGTTCAAGAGGAGATTTAGTTGAGGTAATTGTTGAAGCATACATTGATTTTGACTTTGAAATTACATTACTTACATTAACTCAAAATAACGGAAAAACACTGTTTTGTCCAGCTATTGGTCATAGGCAAGAAAGAGGTGATTATCAGGAGAGTTGGCAACCGATAAATATGAATGCTACAGATTTAAAAACAGCCCAAGAAATGGCAAAAAAAATTACCAAATCACTTGGAGGAAGTGGAATTTGGGGGGTAGAATTTTTTATCTCTAAATCAGGAGTTTACTTTTCAGAACTCTCTCCAAGGCCACATGACACAGGCATGGTTACTCTAGCTGGAACTCAGAATTTTTCAGAATTCGAACTACATGCACGTGCTATATTAGGTCTTCCAGTTTTAGATATTTCTCTTATTAGAAACGGTGCATCAGCTGTTATTCTTTCTAGTGATGAAAGCGATAAACAACCAAATATATCAGGTCTTGATTTAGCAGCAAATTTTGTCAATACAGATTTCAAGCTGTTTGGTAAGCCTGCAACTAAAATTTACAGAAGAATGGGAGTTGCTCTTGCATATGGGAATATGGATACAAAAATATTAGTTGAAAGAGCTAAAGAAGTCGCAAGTAAAATTAAGATTAATTAGATTTTTCCACCCAATCACCATGTTTTTTTATTAAATTAATTAAAGAGGCAACAGCTTTATCTTCAGCTATGTTTTTTTCTACTACTTCTTGTTCTTTGTATAAAGTAATTTTCCCTTTGCCTGTACCAACGTATCCGTAATCTGCATCAGCCATTTCTCCAGGGCCGTTAACAATACAGCCCATAATACCAATCTTTATACCTTTTAAATGATCAGTTTCTTTACGAATTTTAGCAGTTGTTTCTTGTAAGTCAAAAAGTGTTCTTCCGCAAGATGGACATGAGATATATTCCGTTTTTGATATGCGTGTTCTACTAGCTTGCAGTATACCAAAAGCTAGTGAGTTTATAGATTGATAAGAACCGCAATTCTCCGCAGCAATAAAGATACCATCCCCTAGTCCATCTAGAAGAAGACCACCAAGGTCTGAACTTGCTGATAGTTGTAGTTGCTCTTGAGATAAATTAGCATAAGCTCTACCAATGACTACAGGAGTGCGTATGTCTTTTATCATAAGCTGCGTGAAAAGCGTTCTTTGCTCAGCAAGTCCATTTTTATTATAGGTATCAATTAAAAAAACAGCTGTTTTATCGATCTTGACTTTTTGCAAGAGTTCTTCATTTAAATCTTCTAAGCATATATAAATAAAATTTAACTTATTAGAAATTTCATCATTATCCAAGTAGTCATTTACTGTTAGTAACGGGAATCCTTTTTTATGTATTTTCCATTTTTTGTAATTATATATAACACCAAGTGTTCCAGGTACTTCAAAGTCAAGATCATGATTTCCAACAAAAACATAATCTGCTGCTAAATCATTAATATGCCATTTATCTAAAGGAATAGAATAATTTGATCCTATACCAAAGAAAGATGCAGCTGTAATTGTTTCTTTTAAACAAAAATCTGCCATAACTATAGGAGCGTTTCCACCACCTATATTCAAGACTTCATTTGTTTTTCTTCTGCTATATTTAAAAGAATTTAGAGGATTTTTGATAATAGTATCAATATCTTCATGACTCTCAATTCCTTTAAAATGATTAAGTAGTTTTTCTGCAACTGGAATTTCATGTTCTGGAGCTTCTGTAAGTGAGACTCTTATAGTATCTCCAATTCCATCTGCTAGTAAAGTTCCTATTCCGACAGCTGATTTAATTCTACCATCTTCTCCTTCCCCTGCCTCTGTCACTCCTAAGTGCAAGGGATAGTTCATTTTCTCTTTTATCATTTCAGCAACTAAAAGACGATAAGCTTGAACCATAACTCTTGTATTTGAAGCTTTCATAGAAAGAATGATATTATGATAATCTTCTTCTCTACATATTCGTAAAAACTCCATTGCTGATTCTACCATTCCCTTTGGAGTATCTCCATACCTACTTAAAATCCGATCTGACAAAGACCCATGATTTGTTCCAATCCTCATAGCTGTTCCATGCGTCTTACATATTTTTACTAGTGGTAGAAATTTTTCTTTAATTCTAACAATTTCCGCATCATAACTTTCATCAGTATATGTAATATTTTCAAACTTTTTTTTGTCAGCATAATTACCTGGGTTTACTCTTACTTTCTCAACTATCTTTGCTGCAATCTCTGCAGCGTTTGGCGTGTAATGTATATCTGCAATTAAGGGGGTGTTATAACCTCTTTTATTTAATTCATCTTTTATATTCTGAAGATTATGAGCCTCCTTTTTACTTGGAGCTGTGATTCTAACAAGCTCACATCCAGCTTTTATCATTCTAATGGATTCCTCTACAGTATCAATGGTATCCATTGTATTTGTGGTAGTCATTGACTGAATTCGTATAGGTTGATTACCTCCAATGGTGATATCCCCAACTTTCACCTCCCTTGTCTTGAATCTAGAATATTTATTTAAAGAGTTACAATATTTCATTTAATGAATTACTATTTTTTTAATTAATTGCTCATTGTCAATTGACAGCACATAGATGCCCTTTGATAGTTTGGAAAGATCAATTTTTTGAGTTGAATGGTCTTTATTTACATCTACCGACTTTACAATTTTTCCAAGATTATTAGTTAAATGAATTTTAGATGAATTTTTCAAATTACCATAAATAAAAATATAATCTGAAGTTGGATTAGGGAAAACAGTAATATTTTTTTTATCTATATTAGTATTTGAAAGAGTATTTTCAATTCTAAATTCATGATGAATTGACCTTCCAAAATCTCCTTCAAATGATTTAATCCAACTAGCTCCTATTTCTCTAAATCGTGCCATTCCACCACCGTCATTGTTAGCCCAAAAATCAATTCCGTCATCATCTGTATCTGTCACCTTAAATATATAGCACCCTTCATCAAATGTTAAGGTGTCTCTGTATTGTGTGTTAGCGATAAGATCTCCACTGCTATACATTTGCGCTCCATTATTATCAATAAACTCCCAGGATGATTCTGATACTTGACTTAATGTATTTATAACACCACTATTTGTTTGAAACCATAGTGAGAATGTAGGTGGATAAACAGGTGCAGATTCAAATTTTGAATTAATACTATTATTGAAAAAATATTCATCAGATGAATTATTTGGAGATATAATATGCACATTAAATGTATTTTCACTTGGTGTTAGATTATTCCAAAGTGAATTAGGGTCAGGAAGTGCTACTACTTCTTTTTCTAAAAACTCAAGATTTCCAGTCCAAATAAATGTTTCATGTATGCTATTATTATTTATCCAATAATCAATCTGTAATGATGTTAATGTTGTTGATCCTGTATTTTGTATTACAATCTTAGGTTTAGAACAAAGCGGATTTTTTCTTAAGTACTTAATTTTATTTGTTGGAGATAAAATTTCAACTACAGCAGCGTCAATACTATGATTTGGATTTTTATAGCTTACCAATTGGTTACTTACCCAATAATTTGAAGTACCTGTAGCACTTGTTACTCCGTAGTCAATTGAATGAATTTGACCTGGACTTACTAAAGATGTTATCTCATTTTCTATTAGATCTGAGGCTTGACCAGGACACCAGCCCGCTCTGTCATATATCCAAGTCCCACCTTGAGGGTAGACAGGATTTTCTGCACACTCTGTCCAAACAGACCAAAGATATTCTTGATTCCCACCATCGATATTAATATAGTGATTCTGAGGAATAAATTCACCTTCTTGGCCATGGCCAGTGATTATTGTTCTTAATTTATAAGCTGTTGCATCAGGGTTTAATAAAACATCTCTTGGCTCAAAGATATCATCTGCCATAATTGCATTATAATTTTTGTATTGAGGCCTCCATATTTGTTGCATATCAATAACATCTCTACTTGGAGTTCCAACTATAAATAGAAATTTTATGTCAATATCTTCCTGCCACTGACCACCGCCACTCATCGTAATCCTTTTATTTCCTTTTAAAATCGGTGTATAATCAGTTACATCAAAATACCAGCTCTTGCCTTCAGCACCAAAATCTAGTCCAAGTCCATATGGAGTTACAAAAGACATTATCTGAAATGCCATTGGATACCTTTTATAATAATACATTTGTGAAATATTAATTACCCCATCAATATTTGTAGTATCTATTGATAAAATATTACCGTTAGCATCAAATAGATAAGATAGAGATTCCCAATAATTGTTTGTTGAGACGCTAACAATACTATCATTTTGCAATGTTCCAGGATTGCTAAAAATAGAATATTCAGTAACAGTATTTGGAGTAGCAATTAATGAATCTAAAACTGTAGAGGTAGTAATATTTACAGAGTATTGTCCTTGATAAAAAATAATATTTGGTCGGTAATTTGTTTCAATAAAGAAGTTAGTAAGCATATCTCCTCTAATATAATTCCAATTTACATTTCCATTTAAAGATGCAATTTGTTGATTACTTGTATTGTCTAAAGAAGTTATACCCACACCTTCATTAAATGGGTAGTGAGCTACTAAATTAGTATAATCAGGATGCAAAGCATTAACTCGAGTATTCATCCAATCACTAATTGTAGTCGCTGAAAGTTCTTTGTCAAATATTCTAAGTTCTCTAATATGTCCGTCCCAAAAATAACTATTGCCACCTCCGTTGCTAGCAAGCTTTAATGTTGCAATGTCAATTGTTCTATTATTACCTGTTCCTGAATGCCAAAGAATACCGTTTCTATAAATTTTTTGATCTCCAGTTATTGCATTTTTTGTAAATGCCCAATGGCTCCAATCATTTGTGTATTCACTTAGTGTTGCTGCTTTGTCAATTCTATCATAAGATGATGTTCCACTATTTCCACAATCCCAATACATCCTGCCATTGCTCCATGGGAAGTGAATATTTAGTGTTCTTTGATTACTTGCATCATACCCTTCAATTATTGTAGTATTTTGTGGCAATACATCAGCATTACCATTAATCCAAAATGAAACTGTAACCTCGTTAGAAATATTATTCATGGATGTAGTAGGTAAATCAATATTTTGAGCGGAACTAACAGTAATATGATTGGCATCACTTGAAAATATACCAACAATACTATTTTCTTGTTCTCCAGCAATCATTGTCCCCCCTCCTGATGTAGAGTTAGTAATCGAATACTCAACAATAATATTCGAGACAGAATCCCAGACAAAATCATTAACGAATTGAAACCGATTAATTCCATGTGTTAGTTGAGTATTGGAATTATATACTTCTGTAAATCCATTTACGTGAGGAGCATAGCTAGAAATAATACTGTCTGAAGTTAGCTTTAGTTTGATAGATAAGAAATTAGCAGATTCATTTCCACTAAGTATGTTTAAGGAAATAGCCTTAATAGTATCATTTAGCAATCCCTGTGCATTTAACTCATTTGCAGTATATAAGAATTGTGCTTTATGTGCATTTTTATCAGTTGAAATTACAAAGTTAAGAGAGTCATTACCATTACCAATATTAGTAGAATCCTCAGAAATAATTGAATTAATAACTGAAATCTGTTGCTGATATTGATAGTAATTATAAACTGGATTTACTGAATAATTATAGAGAGTTCCGTTAAAAGAAGAAATGGAATGGCTAGCTTGAATTGATAAAATTGAATCAATTCTTGTTGAATCATGAACATATGTTTGACAGCTATAATCATAAGCGCCACATCCTACTCTTGATGTCCCACCTGGATTATTGTTGTTATTATCTTTACATCTCATATTATAGGACATAATTATTTTTTCAAATGTTAGGCTTGTATCAGTTGGAAAGTAAGCCATAGTATCTCTTGGAGAAGATAAAGATGTAGTAGTATTTCCATTACCATCAGTATATGCATCATGAATAAACGTTTGAACAACAATAGTGTCTCCAGGACTTTGAGCTTTAGCGGTTGATAAACACAGTAAAAAGAGAGAAATATTTAAGATTAGTTTCATATTATTTATTTGCTTGTTTGTGATGAATCATTAATATCTGTAACACCTCCAGAGACAATGAGTTTCATTATTTCTGATGAAGGAGAATCTACAGGGCTAATATAGCTTTGGTCTACTACAAATAGTTGTCCAGAGAATGCATAGGAGTGAGGTAAATATACTAACACTTTCCCTTTTTTTATTCCAATTGATTTCAGATCTTCATTTGTAATGAAACCAATTCTTTCAATTGTGGAATTCTCATAAAGTTTTATCAAAACTGGTTGATTGAACCCCTTTTTCTTACCAACAAAAGTTTTCATTAAATCTTTCACTGATGAATAGATTGTCTCTAGTAAAGGAGCTTTTTTAAGTAGATTCTGGAAAAAAGAGTATATTGGAGTAGAGATTATTGACGAACCTAAAAAACCCACTGATGTAATAAACGTAATAATGATAATTACTCCTAGTCCTGGAAAATTGAGAGGGAGAATCCCATCAATTTTATTAAAAGCCCATACTACAAAGGCTCCTGTTACCGTTATAGGTACAATAAATAGAAGACCTTGTAAAAAATAATTTATAAGTTTTTTCATATCTTTATACTATTAATGATTTTGAAGTCATAAAAATACTAATCCTAAAAATAATAAGCATGAAAAATTCATTTTTTAACATAACACTAATTTTTTCCTTTCTTGTCTTCGGATGTTTTTCGACAAATGCTCAAGTAAGAGTTAAAAAAAATGTAAAATCAAATAAAGTAAACAGAAAGGCTGTAGTTAAAAACAATAGAAGTGCAAATAAACGTAATAAGAAAGTTGTCGTCAAAAACAATTCTTATAATAGAAACGGAGTAAGAGTTAAAAAAAATCGAAATAGAGTAGTTGTAAATCGTCCAAATAGACCTAAAGTAGTTAAAACTAGACCAAATTATAATAGACCAGGATATTATTGGGCTTCAGGGTTTTGGAAATGGAATAGCTTTTTTGGCATTTACACTTGGCACAAGGCAAGGTGGATCAAAGTAAAGCCAAATCATTATTGGGTGCCAGGATTTTGGGAGGTTTCACCTGGTGGTTTTTATTGGATCGACGGATACTGGGAAGTATCTTACTAGTAAAGCTATATATATTTCATAATATATAATTAATGATTTTATGTTGAAAAGTATTTATACTATGTTTATAGGCAACTTCTTTTTATGTAATTTCGAGATATAAAAATTTCCCTATGTACAAATCCAATTTATATGTAGTTTTATTACTTTTTGTTGTGAGCTCATGCATAACTCCTAAAATACACAATGCATTAATTGATGAAAACGAACTTGCTAAGTCTCAATTACAAAAACAAGAGTTAAAAAATCTTAAACAATTAACCCAAATAGAGGAACTCAATGTTGATATTGGCGATATGAAAGCTAGAGTATCAAGTTTAGAAAGTGATTCAACAAAGAATGAGCTAGCTGTTAGAAATTTAAAAATTAAATATGACAACCTAAGCGAATCCTATGATTTACTTATGTCAAAAAATAGTAGAGATATTTCTGACAAAGCAAAAGAAATCAAAAGGCTAATAGAAAAACTAGATCAAGTCCAATCAGATCTTTTTTCTAAAGAAGACGAGTTAAGTAAGATTTCTGCATCTTTAGAAATTAAAGAAAATGAACTTCAACTCGCAATTCAGGACCTAGAGGAAAGATCAGTTCGAGTTACTGAACTAGAATCTATTATTAGTAATAAAGATAGTTTAGTTACTGCGCTAAAAACAAGAATAACTAATGCACTTATTGGACTTGAGGGTGATGGGCTTACTATTGTACAAAGAAATGGTAAAGTGTACATTTCATTAGAAGAGGAATTACTTTTTGCATCTGGAAAATATACTGTTAATGCTACAGGAATCAATGCTCTTAATAAACTTTCAAATGTCTTGGAAACACAAACAGATTTAGAGATTTTGGTTGAAGGCCACACAGATAGCATTCCTTTTAATAGTAGGGGAGCAATTGCTGATAACTGGGATTTAAGCGTTCTAAGAGCAACAAATGTGGTAAAGGTTCTTACGCAAAATTCTAATCTAAGCCCACTTCAATTAACAGCAGCAGGACGAGCAGAGTTCATTCCAATTGCTAGTAACAAAACAGTTGAGGGGAGAAGTTCTAATAGAAGAATTGAAATGATACTTTCCCCTAATTTGGATGATTTATTTAAATTACTTGAAGAATAACATGAAGAATTTACCATTAATCTTATTTTGTTTAATCGCTTTCTTTTTAATTAAGAAGCGCTTTTTTGATAATACTGATTATAAAAGAATGCTTAATGAAGGAGGAGTTATTATCGACGTTCGTTCTGAAGCAGAATTTTATTCTGGCCATATACAGAATTCAATAAATATTCCACTTGGTGAATTAGCTTCAAAGATTATGCAGTTTAAAGACAAAGATCAACCAATTATCACTTGTTGCGCTTCAGGAATGAGAAGTGCTGGTGCCGCAAAAATATTTTCTGCAAAAGGATACAGTAATGTTGTAAATGGGGGTGGATGGTCAAGCTTAGAGAACAAGCTTAATAAATAAAAGAGAATCACAAAATGAGACATTTTTTAGATTCAGATGTCTGTATTTAAGTTTAAAAAATTTTCAATTGTACAATCTAAATCAGCTATGAAAGTTGGCACTGATGGTGTACTTTTAGGTAGTTGGGTTAATTGTCTAAATGCAAAAAAAATTTTAGATATTGGTACTGGTACAGGTCTCATATCGTTAATGATAGCGCAAAGAAATAATGAGTGTAATATAACTGCAGTAGAAATAGATAAAGAAACATCAGAGGAAGCAAACATAAATATTAATAACTCAAAATGGAGAGATAGAATTTCAATTATAAATATTAGTATTAATAATTTTATAACTTCAGATAAGTTTGATTTTATTGTTTCTAACCCTCCTTATTTCCCAGCTAACTTTTCTAAAAATAAAAGAGCTATTGCTAGACATACTAACTTATTGTCTTTTCAAGATTTAATTAGAACTACAGTAAAATTACTTTCTAGTAAAGGGATATTTGCAGTAATATTACCAAAAATAGCTGAGGCTATTTTTTGTAAAACTGCTAACGCAAACAAATTGTTTTTAATTAGAATTTGTCAAGTTAAGGGGCAAAAAAATTCGGATATCAAGCGAGTTCTTTTAGAGTTTTCATTTGAAAAATCTTCCTTAGACTCTGATTCTTTAGTAATTGAAGAATCACGCCATATATACACTAATAAATATATTGACCTATGTCAAGATTTTTATTTAAATATGTAATGTCTATTATCTTTTTCTCGAAAATTGCTTAATAGCTAGATAAATGAACAGTAAGAGTAGCACCTAAGCCGAAAGTACCCGACTTTATAACTTCATCGACTGTATTTCCTAAAGAATCTGTTCCTCCATCTTTAGTAGTTTGAGTAGTTAAATTGTAACCTAATGTTGGATTTAATGACACATAATCATTTAACGAAATTGCATAACCAGCTGAAATATTTATAGCATTTCTTTTTGGAAATTCTGTGTCGTCATAGCTCCCAGCACTATCATCTAAGTTTATTGTTGCTAAAGCGTATGATAATTGTGTCCATACTCCAGACTCGCCAAAGTAATATCTTACACCCGGGCTGATAACTAGTTCACTTTCACTATCATCATAATCAATAAAGCCCATTGCTAAGGGGTCACTTGCATATTCAACTGTAGTTGATTTAGATTGATAGTTTAACCCCAACCCTACTGCTAATCCGTCAATAACGAAATAAGCACCACCAAATTCTAATTGAAATTCACTTTGAGCGTATTTATCATAAACATCACTAAATTCTGCGTCTACAAGTGCTCCAGAGTTATTAATATAACCCCCTAAACCTTCCCATGAATTAATATTTTGTGATTTGAAACCACTACTTCCCATTTCCATAAGAAAGATTCCTTGTTCATATTCAACTTGCCCTATAAGACTAAAGCTAAACATTATAGCTACTAATAATGTATTTATTTTTTTCATTTCTTTTTTTTTAAATATACAAAATTTATTTAACTTAATACTTTATCTCATGTAGCCCAACTTTAATTTTTTATATTTGAAAATCAAAAACACTAATTATTATGAAAAAGATTCTTTATATATTTATCTGTCTCCCTCTTTTTTTTTCTTGTGACAACAATAAGAGTAATCAAGATAGCGTAAATGTTAACGAAATAATTGAAAAACAGTTAGTAGGCTTTAGTCTGACTACTAAAAACACTGAATTGACATCTGAAAGCGGAACAAATGTAGATATCAGCAATATGATAGTTGCAGATGTGGTTAAAGGTTCAATTATAAGGTTTGATTATAAAAATATGGATTTTACTCTAGATAACACACAAGAGGGTGCTTTAAATTTTTATTCAAATAACTTGGAGCTTTATTGTGTAGCTAGCTCAGAAATATCTACAATGAGTATGCCTCCAAACGGTATGGGGCCAACTAATCATTTTAATGGAGATACAATTGTAATTAAAGAAATGACTTTAATTACAATTGATTCAGTTAAGTTTGTTGTAAATAATTTTCAGTATAAGAGCGAGTAACATATACTTGGTGTTTATTTTACAAAGAAGTAACCTCTCATAATTCCACTATGGCCGGGATATGTACACATAAATTCATAGTTTCCTTTGCTCGGCGCTTTAAATTCTAATGTAACTGTTTGTCCTGGGTCTGCTAAATCTGATGCCGCTATAATATCTGAACTATTTGAGATAAACTGCTTAGTAGGTCCCGCTGTCACACATTCTGCAGCCACGGCCTTTCTTTTGCCATAATTAACAAATACAATATTATGTAGCATTGAAGGGTCAATCCCATCGTTAACAAGCTTAATTCTTACCCAGCTTCCTTCCTTTACAGAAATATTAGTTAAATCATATTTCATTTCAGGCATTGTATTTCCTAATGCTTTGACAGTAAACTCTTCCCAATTTTTTGTTACTTCTGTAGCCTCAACTATTTGAGTTTCTATTTCTACATTAGATTCAGTTTCTTTCTTGTCTGATCCACAAGAAAATAGTAATACAGCAATTAATGAGTATGCTATTGATGTTGTAATTTTTTTCATTTTGATATTTTTAAATTATAGTGCAAAAATAAACAGAATTTTTATATTGTATAACATTTTTAATAAATAATTATACAAAAATTAATATCTTCTTAAAAAAATCAAATTAATTTAATTAATGTTAACCAAATGAATAGAATAATCTTCTATTTTATCTTATCTATGGCTTGTCTGTAATTGTCTATTGCAACAAAGTAATCAGGGTCTTCCAAAACATTTACATCACAAATCTTTTCTGCTCTTTTAATTAGTTTGACACAATCTGCAGAGAGATGTCGTAGGTGTATCATTTTACCTCTTTTTTGATATCGTTCAGCAAGCTTATTGAGCGTGTCTATTGCTGATTGATCTGCAACTCTTGATTCGGCAAAATCAATAACTACTTCTTTCGGATCTTCCTTTACATCAAACTTTGAATTAAATAATTCTATAGATCCAAAAAAAAGTGGGCCATAGATTTCATAATGCTTAATACCATGTTTGTCAATATTTTTTCTTGCTCTAATAAGTAATGAGTTTTCCCATGCGAATACTAATGCTGATACAATAACACCAGCAAATACTGCAATGGCTAGATCAAAAATTACAGTAAGTACCGTTACAAGTATTATAACTAAGATATCAGCAAGAGGCACTTTATTTAAGATTTTAAAAGTATTCCATGCAAATGTTCCAATAACTACCATAAACATAACTCCAACTAGCGCTGCTATAGGTATCATTTCAATATAGTTTGAAGCAAATAAAATAAATACCAATAAAGCTATGGCAGCTGTTATTCCAGATAATCTACCCCTTCCTCCTGATTTTATATTAATAATTGACTGTCCAATCATTGCACATCCTCCCATACCCCCAAAGAAACCATTTAAAATATTTGCCGATCCCTGTGCTATACACTCTTTATTGCCATTACCTCTTGTTTCTGTAAGCTCATCAATTAGGTTCAATGTCATTAGTGATTCTATTAATCCAATTGCTGCTAAAATAAGTGCATATGGTGTAATGAAAATTAGTGTTTTAAAATTTAACGCTATGATAGGAAAATTAAATGTAGGTAATCCTGCTTTAATCCCATCGCCTCCAAGTGAAACAATAAATGATTTGACAGTCTGAGTCTCTATGTCTCCAAATATAACAATTATTGAAACCGTAATAATTGCGACTAGAGCTTCAGGTATTTTTTTTGTTATTTTAGGTAAAACAAACATTATTAGCATTGTTAAGCCTACTAATGCTAACATACTATACATCGCGGTCCCTACAAGCCAATTGTCACCGGATTTAAACATTCCAAGTTGAGAGGTAAAAATTACAATTGCTAAACCATTTACAAAACCCATCATTACAGATTTTGGTATCATTCTTACAAACTTACCCATTTTTGTTACTCCAGCTAAAATTTGAAATAAGCCAGCAAGAATTAAAGTGGCAAATAAAAACTGAATCCCCATCATTGCACCATCTGGCCCCATAGTATTCCCCTCTTTTACTAAACTTACCATTACAACTGCTAAAGCACCTGTTGCACCAGAAATCATTCCTGGTCTACCTCCAAAGATTGCAGTAACTAACCCCATAATAAAGGCTCCATATAGACCAATAATCGGAGAAATACCTGCAACAAATGCGAAAGCAACTGCTTCAGGAACAAGCGCAAGAGCGACAGTTATACCAGATAAAATGTCATTTTTTATTGTTCCTTCTGCCGGGCGAGTAAATTTAAAATATGATTTCATTATTTTAATTTTTAGAAGCGGCGAACATAGTTAATACTATTAATCTAACGCATATAAATTTTACAAAATAAAATTTTTGCTAAAAATTATTTATTATGGTAGTGTAATTTTAAAAGTATCAAATCCTTACTTTATAAAATGAAAAAGCCTTCTTGAAAGAAAAAAACTAAGGTTTTTTAGTAAATATTAAAAACTATATCCAAACTTTAGTTGAAAATCGAGTGGGAAACCTGGACCAACTAGATAATATCCAACAGTTTCAAAGGCATAACCAAGTTCTGAATAAGCTTGATATTCATCTGTATAATTATTTATTGGGGGGCTCCAAATCGCAAAGCCTAATGTTGTCTCAAAAACGAAACCTCCACTTGCTGTATACTTATAGCCAAACCCAATTCCACCTCCAACTGTAGTGAATGTTGATTTTTCAAATATATCATAAGTTTCCCCACCAAGTTCAAATGTTGTTACATAACCATCTAAATCATCTAATACATTACTAAAAAAACCAACTCCAGCTTTTGCTTGAAAAAAAGCACCTTTCTCGTTATCATCTGCAAAATAAAATCTA
>ERZ1046367.242-NODE-242-length-42422-cov-6.966696_pt1 | contig 42422 bp, 38 predicted proteins | sample MGYA00383091_ERZ1046367 | MGnify/ENA primary metagenome ERZ1046367 (study PRJEB29581, sample SAMEA5548361) | metagenome | biome: marine; feature: coastal; material: water | depth 50 m | study: Short-term variability in the microbial, nano- and picoplankton... | reverse complement strand
TTTATGACCGTACATTTAAATGTTGGAATGAAAATGGACATGGAGATGTTAATTTAGAAAAAGCTATAGTTGAATCATGTGATGTATACTTTTATCAGGCCATACAAAAAGTTGATATTGATAATTTAAGTGAACGATCTAAAATGTTTCATCATGGTAAAAAAACTAATATTGATTTACCATCAGAAATGAAAGGTCGAGTCCCAACATATAATTATATGAATAAAAAATATGGTAAATGGGGATGGTCTAAAGGTGCATTGCTTAATATTAGTATTGGGCAAGGAGAATTATTAGTAACACCTCTTCAAGTTGCTCTTTATACTAATATTTTAGCAACAAGAGGAGAAACTTTCCCACTTCACTTAGTCAATAATAAAATAAATAAAATAAATAAAATACACATTCGGAACAGCACATGGAAACTTTTAGAAAAAGCAATGAGAGGAGTTATAATAAGTGCAAAAGGAACTGGTCGCAGAGCTGATCCAAAAATTAAGGATTTAAATATTTTTGGAAAAACTGGCACAGCTGAAAACCCACATGGTGAACCTCATGCTTGGTTTATAGGTTATGGTTTAAAGAATGACAAAATAATAAGTATTGTATTAATGCTTGAGAATGGAGGGCATGGTGGAGAAGTAGCTGCGCCAATAGCTCGAAGTATATTCAAAAAATATTTTAAAAATGATTATAAAATAGCTATAAAATAATGTTATTAAATATTTGGAAAAAAATAAAAAAATCTCCTACTATCATTTTAATTCCTGTATTTATTTTACTTTTATTAGGATTGTTTTCTCTCTTAAGTATAACAACACTTCAAAGTCAAGCTCCTCCTAATGCATTTTCAAAACAATTATTTTTTTTAATTCCCTCTTTCATTATGCTTTTTGTTATGTCAGTTTTATCAAAACGTTTAATTCACAAATATATATATGTATTTTATGTTCTAGTTGTATTTGCAGTCCTACTACCTTTTTTTGGAGATAAGGTTTCAGGTACATACCGATGGATAAATTTTGGACTACCATTTGACATTCAACCATCTGAGATTGCTAAATGGATTATTGTTTTAGTTTTAGCAAGATATTTATCAGATCATAACTTGCAAATGACTCACTTTAGTTCAAATTTATTTCCATTATTGATTGCTTTAATTCCAACAATAATTGTATTAAATCAACCTGATCTTGGTACAGCTTTTGTTATGATGTCATCAGTATTGCCTATGCTATATTGGATTGGTGCTAGGCCATTTCATTTATTTATGATTGTGGCTCCTTTACTAAGTATTCTATTAGCTTTTAATGTTTCCGTATTTTATTTTTGGGCTTTTTTCTTAGCAATAGTTATATTTTTATCAAAGCCAAAGCTTATTTATGGGCTTGGACTATATTTTGGTAATATCTTTTTAGGATTAATCTTTCCTTTAGTTTGGAATTCATTAAGACCATATCAGCAAAATAGAGTTTTAACATATATAAATCCAGAAATTGATCCACTTGGAGCAGGTTATCATATCATTCAAAGTAAAACCGCTTTAGGCTCAGGTGGATTATTTGGTAAAGGATGGGGGCAAGGTACTCAAACTCATCTAAAATTTCTACCAGTACAAGAATCTGATTTTATTGTAAGCGCTATTGGCGAAGAACTAGGTTTTATATTCCTTTTATTAATGATTCTATTATTTTTCTTTTTTATATATAAAATTCTTCGGTTAGCCATAAATGCAAGTGATAGATTTTCTGGATTAATATTAATTGGATTGGCATCAATTTTTATGGCACATATTTTTATAAATAGTGCTATGGCATCAGGGTTAATGCCAGTTAAAGGACTTCCTTTACCTTTTATTTCATATGGTGGTTCATTTTTAGTATCATCTTTTATGATGATAGGAATGATACTGAACTTTGGGCGTGATGATGGTTATTAAGTCTTTTAAAAAGATAATGACTGAAAGGGTATAAAAGAGGTAAATTACTTCTCGTTTTACATTCAATAAGTTAAATTTTATTATATGATCAATAATTTTATTAAATCTATTCTTTCTATTATAATCGTCTTTTCTTTTACAATTACAGTAGCGCAAGATTCTGCTACAAAGCGTGAAATGAAAAAGATCAATACAAAGATAAATCAGCAAAATATTCGAGTTGATTCATTAGACACACAAATTAGATTATTATTACCTGAGCTTCAAAATGCACTAAATGCTAACTTAAAAGCTAAAGAGCAGACAGATTCTGTAGCTATTCTATTAATAAATAGAATTAATATGATGCAAAATAAAATGCGCTTAATTGAAGATAGAACTGCTTATATAGATAGTGTTAATTTTGAAATTTTGGCACAACTTGTTATGATTGAAAATAAAATTGTAACATTAACTAATAGTTTTACTGAAATGTATACTCTTAAGAATAATAGAGTAAATGATAAAGTTAGCTCTAAAATAAGTCCAACTGAGTATAAGAGAATATATATTGAAGCACTTTCATCATATCAAAATGGTGAATTTGAAAAGGCCGTTACTGGTTTTTCAGGTTTAGTTATGAGCGATCCTGGCAGTGATTTAGCTGACAATAGTCAATATTGGTTAGCTGAGTGTTATTACACTATGAAAAATTATAAACGTGCTGTAATTGAGTTTGAAAAAGTTTTCACTTTTGCAGGTACTGATAAAGATGATGATGCTCAATTAAAATTAGGTCATTGTCATCGAAGAATGGGTAATTTTGAAAAGGCCCGTGAAGAATACCAAAGATTAACCGATTATTTCCCAGGTTCTGAGTTTTATGAAAAAGCTAGAGAATCACTTAAGCAACTTAAAGTACAGTAAGTACAGAAAAATCAATTTATGTCTTTAAAATTATTTTATCTCACAACTGAGATTGATCCATTTGCAAGTACATCACATCTTGGTAAATACTCTGTTCATATACCATATGCTCTCCAAAATTTAGGTCATGATATTAGAATTATGATTCCCAAATATGGCTTTGTTAGTGAACGAAAATATATTTTAAGAGAAGTAATCCGTTTACGTGAAATACTATTTGACTTTGATGGTGAAGAAGTAATGACTTCAGCTAAGAGTGCTTTTATTCCAAAAACTAGAGTCCAAGTATATTTTTTAGAAAATATTGACCTTTTCAAGCAGTTAACCACTCTACTTTATAAATCAAAGAATGGTCGTATTCTTGGAGATAATGATGATCGTTATAACTATTTTTCAAAGGCTGCTATTGCAACTTTACCGCATTTATTTTGGAAACCTGATGTAATAATTTGCAATGATTGGCAAAGTGCTTCAGTTCCTCTTATTTATCAGCAAATTTATGATTCCAAAGATTTTTATGGAAAAATCAAAACTGTCTTAACAGTTCATTCTGTTGATGAACATTCTATTTTTAGTCGTAAATCATATGAAAAAGTTGGTGTTGAATTACCAAAAAAATTATCAGGAGATTCAATAAATTGTTATGAAGCAGCTGCACCATATGTAGATTTAATTATTGCAGTTGATACACCTTCAAATAATATAACAAAAAAGCTTTTAGATTTACCTTTGATAAAATCAAATAAAAAGAAGCTCGTTTCTATTAGTATTGATGATGATGAAAATCCTGATTTTAGTATTACTGCTTCTGCCTTGAACGAACAATTAACGAAACATTTCGCTTAATTTTTCGTAGTATTACTTACTTAGAACGCTAATACTATGTACAATAATTTTAAATCATTTTTTATTATTAATTTAATAGCTATTCTCTTTTTTTCTGCTTGCGATGAGGCTGCTATTCCTATTGATAGTTCTAATACTCCTTTATCAATTGATACAATCTCTTTTCCTGTAGTTAATACAATTTCATATCAAGTTCCTCCAGATGTTGGATCACATGAATTCCTTTATTTTGGCAAAAAAAATGAGTTTGATTTCTTATATAACCTTATACGTTTTAGCAGTATTGATAGTACGAATCAAAAGACTTTTTCAGCTTACAACGATTCCTTGATTGTTGCTGATAGTATGAAACTTATTATGACTTTTGTTTTAGATAGTATTGATCAAAACACAGATTTTCAACTAAGATATTTCCCTGATGGTGGAGATTCTGTTTTTAATGAATTAAGTACAAATTATACAAATTTTAATTATACAAATGCATCATCCGTTATATCCTCCTCTGCTATGACCATTGATTCCATTGATTCTGTTACAACTCAAGTAAGGTTAAACTTTCTTATGGATACTACAATCATTAATGTATTTAGTGATACTTCATTTACTAGTTTTAACGCATCTTTTCTAGTTGAATTAAAAAATAAAAATGCATCTGAATTTAAATTTTTTAGTTCTAATAATTTATCTAACCCACCAAAATTAAGAATTTATTACAGGGAGTTTTTATCTGACTCTGTTGTTTTAGATACATCTTTTCATACATATTACTCATCACAAGATGTCTCAATAATTGATAATCCAAATATTTCATCTGAAGATTCAACTAATATTTCTGTTGGTTTAGCCAAAGGAATTCGTTCTTTAGTATTAGTAGATATGGAAGGTTGGCAACTTCCAGAACATTCAATAGTTAGTTCAGCAGATTTAGTTTATAATAGAATAAACAACGATACTTTAATTGGTTATTCTGTTTCTTCCTACCCTATAAATAATCAAGCTGATTTTTCTAAATTTAATATTTATGATACTGATCCTTATAATATTGAATCTAATTATTTATCATCAGCCTCTATTATTGATAACATATTAAAAATTGACTATAGAAAAATTTTAACAGATTACGGTCGTGGTAGCAAAATTAATTATGGTTTTAAAATTCAATCTAGCCAAAATAGTGACCCTTTTAAAACTGTACAATTTCATAATTTAAATAGTAATGTTACTTATCCAGTATTAAGAGTTATTTATGTTACTAAATAAGTTTATAAAATTATATTTATTCATATTTTCATTTATCTTTAGTCAATCAATATATAATGCATATGGATTAGGTTTAAGTCGAACTTCTTTTCATTCATCTGTTAATGGCGCTGGAAGTGTTGGTCTTATACCATCTTTTCACCCAGGTGTTTCTATGGATAATACTGCTACTTGGCCTGGTCTTAATTTTACTTATATTAGTGGTTCTTATACAAATCAAGCACATGCCATCAAAAGTTCTAACATTAATAATCAAGCTTCTCGATTTAATAAATTTCAATTTGTAATCCCAATTCGTGAAAGATATGCCTTAGGCTTAACTGTTAAACCTCTTAATAATAACAACTCTTTTTTTACTACTGATACAATAGCTTTTAATTTTGAAGGTGCAGATATTTTAACATCAAAAGAATTTCGTTCTGGCGGTGGTATTATGGAAGCTTCATTTGGATTAGCTTTTCCATTAAATAGTAGAATGGGATTAGGAATTACTATCAATCATTTATTTGGTTCTTCAAGAAATGAACAATCAGTGATTATTAATAATATTTATTATAGAATGTTTAATCTTCGTACTTATACAGGATCGACTTTTGATTTTGATTTTGCTGGATTATTATTTAAAGATAGCTCGTTATCAATTTCTACATATGCTAGAGTTGGTTTAACTAATAAACCTGTATCAGGTAATTTATATAACTTTAATTTTTATGAAGATAGTAATAATAGTTATTCTTTTGATTCTGATGACTACCCAGGTGATTTAGCGGTAGATACTACATCAATATTAAATATATATTCTCCAAATAGCTTTAGTTTTGGTGTCAACTTAGCATTTAAGAATAGTTTAAATGTATTCAGTGAGTTTCAAATGTTAAACGATGAATCAACAAATGATAATTATGCATCAATTTTCAATGATAAAATAGGAAGTAAATATCATTTTGGTGGCGGGCTTATAAGGTTTGGAAATTTAAATGCAAGAGCCTGGCAAGATCAGATTACTTTTCGATTAGGTGCATATAGAGATAACTATTCATTAATAAACTCTAGAAAATCGTTAATTGAGAATGGTATCTCAATAGGGTTTGGTTTTAAATTCGCAGCCTCGGGCAATCAAATTGATATTTCATATCGTAATGGTTCTCGATTAATTACTGATGGTCAAAAAGAACTTTTTAAAGAAATTACAATAGGAGTGAGTCTAGGGGACATGTGGTTCCTTAGAAGGAGAGCTAAACAATGAGAAAAAATAATATATTTCAAAATTTATTGTTATTAGGTGTAGCATCGATTTTTATGACAATGTGTACTCCGCCTGATCAATCAAGTGCAGATGAAGATTTGGCTGAACAAGCACGTCAAGATTCCATAAGAACAGTTAGATGTCCACGTGTATTTAGCAGCGCAGCTGAGTTTTATAAAAATAGAGATTGGGCAGCAACAGTTAGAGCTTACGATGAACTTACTGATTTAGGTTGTGATAGGGATGATCCTCAAGAAGTTTATCTTTATTATGCAATTGCATATGAGTATATGGGTAAATATGATAGCTCAGCAACCGTTCTCCTAAAAGGGTTAACCTTTTTACCTGACAATGTAGACTTAAGAAAAAGACTGGCTTTTTCATATGAGAAACAGGGAATGATAGATTTGCAAATGGATGAACTTGATCGATTATCATTTTTAGCGCCTGAGGATATAGATATTAAAGATAAATTAGCAAAACTTTATGGAGATCAAGAAAGATTCGATGACCAAATATCAGTCTTAAAAGATTTACTAGAAATCCAACCTAATAACGAAGCAGCACAAAGTGATCTTGCTCAAGCTTATGAGAAAAGTGGTCGTGACCCATTAGATGTTTATAAAAATAGGTTTGATAATAATCCAGACAATATAAGTTATGGCTTAGACTATGCTGATAAGCTCATGATAGCAGATAGACCTAATGATGCAATAGATATTTTAAAGCAAGTTGTAGACGTAGATCCTTCTAGTAAAGTAGCTTATAGAAAATTGGCACAATCATATGACTCAAATGATAGATTAAAAGATGCTGCTCAAACATATGAAAGATTATTTAAGCTTGATCCTCGTGACTTTAGAATAGCAATAAAAATATCTGATGTATATGTTGAAGATCAAGATTTTAAATCAGCATTTAATTGGGCAGATAAAGCAGTAACTCTTTCAGATGAAGGTGAAGCATACGGCGCTAAAGGAAATGTATACTATAAAGCTTTTCAATCTTGTAGGTCTGGTGAAATTTCAGTTGATGATCGCGTAATTGCAACTCTATCTCATAACTTATTTGAAAAAGCAGAAGAAAAAGGATTTTCAAGATATAGTGGATCAAAAGAATGGCTTAAAGAGAATGAAGTTCTTTTTGGAAAAGCTCAGTGGTTTATGATGGATGCAGATGTTAAAAACAAAGGTTTTATTAAAGCTTCTAGTCCATGTTATAAATGGGTAAATGAAAAGCTTAACAAAGGTAAAGGTTGGTAATAAATTGAATTCTAATAATGAATCTTTTTCTTATATAAAAAACTCTGATGTAGAAATATATAATATTTTACAAAAAGAAGTTTCAAGAGAAGATAATACTTTAGAATTAATAGCATCAGAAAATTTTGTATCTTACCCAGTTTTAGAAATGGCAGGTGGTGTCATGACTAATAAATATGCAGAAGGTTATCCTGGAGCTAGATACTATGGTGGATGTGAACATGTGGATGAAGCTGAAAACTTAGCAAGAGATCGTGCTAAAAAATTATTTAACTGTGAATACGTAAATGTTCAACCTCATAGTGGTTCTCAAGCTAATATGGCTGTTTTGATGACATTTTTAAATGTTGGTGATACTATTATGGGTCTCGACCTTGCTCATGGTGGACATCTTACCCATGGGAGCCATGTAAACTTTTCTGGAAAACTTTATAATTCTGTTTCCTATTATGTTAATAAAGATACTGGAAGAGTAGATTTCAATTCAGTTAGATCAACTGCCAAGGAATATAAACCTAAGCTAATTATTTGTGGAGGTAGTGCATATCCGAGACATATCGAATTTGAACACTTTCGTGAAATTGCTGATGAAATTGGTGCATTCCTCATGGCTGATATTGCACACCCTTCTGGTTTAGTTGCAGCTAGTTTACATCCTTCTCCAATGAAGTATTGTGATATAATTACTACAACTACTCATAAAACTCTTCGTGGCCCTAGAGGTGGAATGATAATGATGGGTAAAGATATCGAAAATAAATGGGGAATAGTTGCTCCTAAGTCAGGTCGAACTAAATTGGTTTCTGAATTATTGGATTCAACAGTTATGCCCGGAATTCAAGGTGGCCCGTTAATGCATATCATAGCTGCAAAGGCTATTGCTTTTAATGAAGCTCTACAGCCAGATTTTAAAGTTTATGCGCAACAAGTTATAGATAATGCTAAAACTATGAGTGAAGCTTTATTGTCAAAAGATTATAAATTAATATCTGGTGGAACTGATACTCATGTTGTATTAATAGATTTAAGTAATAAAAATGTAACTGGTAAAGTAGCTGAACAATCATTAGAAAAAGCAGGTATTACTGTTAACAAAAATATGGTTCCATTTGATAAAAGAAGTCCATTTGTAACAAGTGGTGTACGTATTGGATCCCCAGCTATTACAACTCGTGGAATGAAACAAGATGAAATGGTAAAAATAATTGATTTTATAGACGAAATAATAACTAATATTGAAAATGAGTCTGTGATTGATAAAGTTAAGACAGAAGTTCAATCATTATGTTCATCTTTTCCTTTATATAGTGAATTGCATAATTAAAATATTTAAAACCCGTTTTCAATTATTTGTAAATTTTACTTTACTCTTTTGTTTGACACTCATTTCATGTAGTCCTTCACTTACGGTTCTGAAATTCAATCCAGATTTTGCAGAATCAACCTATAAATATTTTGCTGAAAAATCAGAAAAATCTGTTATTAAATATCCAGATGATCATAATAAACTATTAAATGCATGTGAAACCTTAACGAAATATTCTTTTGGATTTACTATGGAAGAAGCTAATAGAGAAGTAATGATCGATTATAAAAAAAGTCAGTCACTATATAATGAAGCACACCGAAATTTTGTTAAAGCTGTAGAATATTGTGGTCGAGCTCTAGATGTTAAATATGATAACTATAAAGATTGGATTGATGATAGCAATAATGAATCTCCAATTTTTACTTATCTCGATCTACCTTATCTATATTGGTCTGCGGGTGCATATGGTGGAGCTATTAAATCGAGCAAAGGTGATCCAGAGTGGCTTATAAAATTACCACGTCTTGGTAAATTATTAGAAGCAGGAATTTCTTTAGACCCAGGATGGAATAAAGGTGCACTATATAGTGCAATGATATCTTACACGATGATTAGACATGATCCTCCAGTTAATAAAGAAATAATGGCGAGAGATTTTTTCACCAAAGCAGTTAAAGCATCAAATGATTTAGACTTAGGACCTTATATTGCTTTAGCGGAAAGTGTATCAATAACTACACAAAATAAAAATGAATTTACTAATTTACTTTATAAGGCCTTAAATATTGATATCAATGCAAATCCTGACATACGTTTGAATAACTATATTAATCGAAAAAGAGCAATATGGTTACTTGATAACATTGATGAGTATTTTTACTAGTAGTTATGTTTAAAAAAATTCTATTTACATTTTTTATATTTTTTTTAATAACTCAAGTTATTTGGGCAAAAAAAATTATAGTAAAAATGGCCACATTAGCACCTGAAGGTACAGAGTGGCATGGACTTTTGGTTGAATTAGGCCAGCAATGGAAGGAGGTTACTAATGGCGAAGTTCGACTAAGAATATATCCTGGTGGTGTTGTTGGAGATGAGAGAGATATGATACGTAAGATGCGTATTGGTCAAATTCATGGTGCAGCTATATCAAATGAAGGCATGACAGAAATAAACCCTTACTTTACAACTTTTTATATGCCTATGATGTATCAATCTTACGATGAAGTAGATTTTGTAAGAGAACGTTTAAGTGATGAATTATTAAATATAACTGAAGATAATGGATTTAAAATTTTAACTATGGTTGATGTTGGTTGGGCTTACTGGTTTTCAACAGAACCTATTTATACACCTGATGATCTTAAAAATAATAAAATATTTATTTGGGCTGGAGATTATAAATCTGTACAATTATATGAAAAACATGGCTATCAACCAGTACCCTTAGCTATGACTGATGTTTTATCAGGATTACAAACAGGGCTTATAACATCGCTTGGATTTAACCCTCTATATGCATTAGCGCAACAATTATTTGGCATTGCAGATAACATGCTAGAAATGAAATGGGGGAATTTAACTGCAGCCATTATTATAGATTTAAAAACATGGAATAAGATAAAACCTGAATATCAACAATCAATGTTAACTGTAGCTAAAAAAATAGGGAATGGTTTTCAAGAAAAAAATAGATATGAATCTGATAAATCAGTTGAAGTTATGAAAAAGTATGGACTTAAAGTAAATAAACCATCTCCTGAACAAGTACAAATATGGAATGAATTGATTAATTCAATGTCAGCTGATATTCGTGGTTCCTTGATTGAAGAAAATGCCTATGATAGATTAATGGAAATCAAAAAAGAGATGGAATCTCGTTAGATTAGTATCTTATTTGTCTAAATATAGTATAAAGTCTTTCGATCAAATTTTGACGTTTCTAGTTTTTATAATACTAGTACTTTTACCAGCTATAGAAGTTATTTCAAGACTATTTAGTTCAACTGGTATTGTAGCTTCTTCTGTATTAGTTCAACATTTAACATTATGGGTTGGTTTTCTTGGTGCAGTTATTGCATCGCGTCGAAATAATCTTCTTTCATTGACAACTAAACCCATATTCTCAAGTACAGAACCAATTGAATGGAAAAATTTAGTTGGCAAGATTACAAGTATCATTATTGTTCTATTGCTAGCATATGGCAGTTGGTTGCTTGTTCAAGTTGAAATTGATTTTCCAGTAAAAATAGCACCTTTTATTTCTAGGTGGTTTGCTCTTTTAATTATGCCCTTAGGATTTTTAACTATTGCTTATTTCATGTTTTTTAATAGTTTTAAACCATGGAAGCAAAAAATCGTAGTTTCAATTATTATAGTCCTAATATTTCTATTATTTATTTATGTTGAACCTATTCAAGAATCAAATATTTTTATGTGGATTGCTATCTTAGTCTTAGGTTTATCACTATATGTAGGAGCGCCTATTTTTATAGGCTTGGGGGGGGTAGCAATCCTTTTTTTCTGGCGTGACTTTACTCCTTTATCAGCAATATCAGCTGAAACTTATAGAATTGTTGTTTCACCAACATTGCCAACTATTCCTTTATTTACATTTGCAGGTTATTTATTAGCTGAGAGTAATGCCTCTACGCGTTTAGTGAACTTATTTCGCTCTACTTTTGGTTGGATTCCAGGTGGAACACCAATTATACTTGTTTTACTTTGCGGTTTTTTTACGGCTTTAACGGGTGGATCAGGTGTAACTATCTTAGCACTTGGTGGATTATTTATGCCTATACTAATTAAAGAAGGTTATTCTAGATCATTTTCTTTAGGACTTATAACTGTAGCTGGCTCTTTAGGTTTATTATTTCCACCTAGTTTGCCTTTAATTATTTATGGTGTAACTGCTGGAGTTTCAATAAAAGCTATTTTATTAGCTGGAATTGTACCTGGCTTAATTAGATTATCTATGATTGGTGGATGGGCTATTTGGCAAGGAAAAGTTCAGTTAGTTAAGAAAACTTCTTTAAGTTTAAAAGAAGTTAAATCTTCTATATGGGACGCAAAATGGGAAGCTATTATTCCCTTATTTATATTATTTGGAATTTTTGGAGGTTATGCAACATTAGTTGAGACTGCAGCTATGACTGCTATTTATATTTTTATTATTGAAGTTCTAATACATAAAGATATTAAATGGTCAAATCTCTATAAAATTACACTTGATTGTGCATCATTAATTGGTGGAGTTTTAATTATTCTAGGTGTGGCAATGGGACTTACAAGCTATCTTGTAGATGCTCAAGTTCCACTACATTTACTAGAATGGGTTAAATCCACGATATCTTCAAAACTAGTTTTTTTACTTATGTTAAATATTTTTCTCCTTGCAGTTGGTTGTATGATGGATATTTTTTCAGCAATTATTATCGTTGTACCTTTAATAACTCCTTTAGGTCTTTACTTTGGTATTGATCCAGTTCATTTAGCTATAATTTTTATAGCAAATTTAGAACTAGGGTTTTTAACACCTCCAGTAGGTATGAATTTATTTTTATCAGCTTATCGATTTGAAGAAGATATGCCAACTATTTATAAATCAACATTGCCATTTTTCATCGTAATGTTAATAAGTGTTTTAGTTATTACTTATATTCCTATTTTATCAACATGGCCTCTTAATTAATTAAGTAAATATTTTTTTCTATTTTCTTGCCTTATCTTATAAGAAAAGAGTAATTTTAAACACTAATTAGGAGTGCCTATATAATAACGCTAACGGTTGAATTGTTTCTCAAAAATAAATAATATGAATCCCTTTTTAAGGGTAAAGGAATATTCATGAGACTTATATATTCAATTGTTGCGGCGTTTCTACTTATTTGTAGTTCGTCCCTCAATGCTCAAAGTGAAGCTGGCGCAATTTTTCTACTTATTTCTCCTGGTGCTCGTGCCGGCGGTATGGGAGAAGCGCAAGTTGCAGTTGCAAATGATGCTTATGCAAGCTATTGGAACCCAGCTGGTTTAGCTTTCCAAGAAGGTTCTGAGATTGCTATAATGCATGTTAATTGGTTACCAAATTTAGCTGATGACTTGTACTATGAATTCCTTGGTTTTAGAAGAAAATTCCAAAATTTAGGTACATTAGGTGGTCATTTAATTTATTTAAATCTTGGTGAACAAGTTCGTATGGATGAATATGCTCAATATCAAGGAAAGTTTACTTCTTATATGATGGCTGCAGCTATTTCATATAGTTCAAAATTATCCTCATCATCATCCTTTGGAATGAATGCAAAAATTTCTTATCAACATTTAGTTGAGTTAGGTACAGGTTCTGAAAAAGGAAGTGGCACCTCGACAGATTTTGGTTTTGATTTAGGATATATGAAAAAAGGATGGTTAACTCCAAAATTAGATCTTGGTATTACTATGACGAATATTGGTCCAAAAGTTTCTTTTATAGATCCTGATCAAGCTGACCCACAGCCTACAAACTTAACATTCGGATTTGCTTATGAATTATTTAAAAATGAGAATAATAGCTTTAAGGTCGTTTATGATGTTGATAAACTTTTAGTTTCTTCATATCCAGACATGGATTGGGATGGAGATGGTATTATTGGAGGTTATAATAGTAGTGGAGATGAATCTTCCAAGAATAATAACTACAATAAAAATGGAAAATTAGAAACAGCACATAAAGATCCTTTATATAAAGCTATTTTTACTTCTTGGGTAGATGACTGGTTGTTGGGTGGAGATATTGATAGATCGCCATCAGGAGAAGATGCTGATCGACAAATTGGAGGTTGGGAGTGGGTTGGTGATGCAAATGGTAATGGTAAAAGAGATGCTGAAGAAATGATTAATTCATTTAAGGAGTATGGTGCTCAATTTGGTGATTCAAATTGGGGAGCATATAATGAGTGGGGACAAAAAGAAGTTGGTTCAGCTGATGATAGATCATTGCAGGATGAATTAAACAAGCTTGTGCATAATTTTGGAATGGAATATTGGTATTCAACTTACTTTGCCTTAAGAGGCGGTTATTATTTTGATAAAACAGGAAAAATTTCAAACCCTACATTTGGAGTAGGTTTAAGATTTTCAAATTATGGTTTTGATTTTGGTTATACTTCAGGAGAGCCTGGTCATCCTTTAACAAATACTATGCGTTTCTCCATGAATGTTTTATTCTAAATAATTTATCTAAATGAGACATGTTAATGCCTTGAGGAAGATATTGTTCTTCCTTTCAATCTTTTCTTCCTTTCTACTTTCTCAAATAACAGGTGATCTAAAAGTTGCATTACTACGAGTTTCTTTTCCTATAAATGACTATCCAGGTGTTTCTTCTAATGGTGATTTTTTATATTCTACAGACATTGATGAATATCAATGTGGAGATTATACGATTGATCCTCCACCGCATGATAAAAATTATTTTAAATCTCATTTAAAAGCTGTCAATAATTATTATAGATCGATATCAGGAGGTAAATTTGGATTAGACTTAAAATTTTCGAAAGTTTTTCCAGAGGCTTTACAATCAAGCTATAAGCTCGATCAACAAATGAATTATTACAATCAAATAAGTATGGATTCTTTTCATGAAAAACGTATTACTGAACTATTAAAAGATGCTACTTCTAAAGCAAATGAAATTGATAAAATAAATTATAATGATTATGATATTGTCATTGTTGTACATCCAGGTGTTGGTCAAGATTTTGCTTTACCATTCCTTGATCCTACTCCAGAAGATATTCCTTCTACTTATATCGATCCTGAAATGTTAATAGAACATTTAGGTGGACCCATAAATTTTGATAATTCATCGGTTTCAAAGGGCATAATTATACCTGAAACTCAAAATCATCTTTATTATGACTATTCATTATTTAGTCAATTAGCAAATCCTTGTGATGTACAATATAGTATAACTGGAACTTTAGCATTGATGATAGGTTTTTCGATTAATCTCCCACCATTATGGGATTTAAATACTGGATTTTCTGGTGTTGGTGTTTTTGCATTGATGGATCAAGGGTCAAATAATGGAAGAGGAATTATCCCTGCACCACCAAATCCTTGGACACGTTTATATGCAGGCTGGTCAAATACAATTGTTCCATCAAAATCTAATAAAATTGAACTAATTGATTCTTTACATAATCAAATTCTCAAAATTCCTATAAACGATAATGAATACTTTCTAATTGAGAATAGAAATAACTGGTTTAGAAAAGGTGTTGATATAGATTCAGCTCGTTATGTAATATGGAAAGAGTCAAATATTTTTCCACCATATATTAATGTTCTGATTGATTCCTCTAACATATCCAAAGATGAATATGGCGTTATAACTTCAATCCCTAATTATAATTTAGGTTTACCAGGATCCGGGTTATTAATATGGCATATTGATGAGAAAATAATAAATGATGGAATTAATTCGTATTCAGTTAATTCAAATAGAGAATTAAGAGGTATAGACTTAGAAGAAGCTGACGGTGCTCAAGATATGGGTTTTGTAACGAACTTATTAACTGATCCATCATCAGGTTATTGGGGTGATATGTGGTTTGCTGAAAATCTTGAATATTATAGAGCTAATTCAACGAATAGTATGAATTTTTCATCTTTTACCTACCCAAATACAAAATCTAATTCTGGAGCCAATTCTGGTATATATATTAGCAATATATCAGAATCAGGGACAAAAATGTCATTTAATCTATCATCATCATATGATATTAAAGTTATTGAGGACAATTCTAAATCAATTTTATTACAATACGATATTAACAATGATAATAATCTTGAATTTATTGGTTTTGGTGATTCATTATGGTGGAGCGTTGATTTAAATAATTTTACAACTTTTCATAAATCATCAAATAATAATTATCAAGCTTGTATCGTTCAGAATGCTGGTATAAATCCATATTTACTTTCTATTGTTTTTGTAAGCAATACGGAAGATAATACTATATTAGAATGGTTTGATTATAATCTTGATAATTTAAACTTTGATTTAAAATGGACTCATGAATTTGTTAATGTATTTAATACACAATTGTTACTAGCAAATCAAGAAGGAGTATGGTTAGAAAAAGAAAATTTAATTATTAAAATTAATAGTAGTGGAATAATTGAAGATTCAATTGACCCATATTTATTTTCTTATAATTCACCTTTTTCATCACCTGTTATCTTTGAAAATCAAAAAATTAAAATTGATCAATCAATAACTAAAAAGGGTGAATATAGCTCTCTATCATTAATTGATTTAGAAAACGATGGAGTAGTTGAAATATTAGCCACTAATAATAATGGTGAAGTTGATGCTTTTGATTTAGATCTAAATGCTAAGAATGGATTTCCAATTATTTCTAATGCAGCTACGTCTATTTTAGCAATGAATTTATTTAACAATAAAAATCCTGAGTTAGTTTATCAAAATAATAATGGTGAAATAAATATATTAAATAATGAAGGTATAGTTTTAGATGTTATTGCTACCAAATATAAGTTAGTAGCTTTAGGTAGTTTTCAAGCAAAGAAAGGTATTGTAACTGATAAAGCTTTTTTCGCTTTTATTGATGATAACAAAAAGATCACTAATGAATGGCGGTATCCATTAGCATCTGCAGATAATTCTAGATATTTATATTTAGAGACTCCAATAGTAAATAACTTAAGCATTATTGATAAAGATCTTTCTTACGCATATCCTAATCCTTCAAATGGTGACCCCATTGTTTTCCGATTAAAATTAGGTATTGCTAACAAAATTGATATTACGATTTACGATGTTGCAGGTTATCTAATTCAAAAATTGAATCAAGATAATTTGCAAATCAGTAATAGTATATTAGAAATACCCTGGAATATTTCAAAAATTGAATCAGGTATATATTTTGCCCGTGTTATTGTTAAAGGAAATAATTTTACGGATGAAGCAATATTTAAATTAGGTATTGCCAAATGAAGAAATTTTATATTTTTCTTTTTTCAACTTTTTTATTTTCACAAGTTCAATATAATCACCCAGAGTTAGACTGGGAAACTATTGAAACTGATCATTTTAGAATTCATTTTTATAGTGAGACTGAACTTTCTGCTAGACTTGGAGCATTTATTGCAGATTCAATATATAACTCAGTAACTAAATTATATAATTATAAACCTTTTAATAAAACAGATATAGTTTTTACTGATATTGACGATATTTCAAATGGTGCCGCATATTTTTATGATAATAAGATTATAATATGGACAAGTCCTTTAGATTTTGAGTTAAGAGGTTCACACAAATGGTTAGAGAATGTAATTACACATGAGTTTACTCATATAGTTTCCATACAAAGTGCACAAAAATTTGGTAAATCTATTCCTGGTTCATATTTACAGTATATTGGGTATGAAAAAGAGAAGCGCCCTGATGTTTTATATGGCTACCCAAACTCCTTGATTAGTTATCCAATACCAGGAACATCAATTCCCCCATGGCTGGCAGAAGGAGCAGCTCAATTTATGTATCCAAATGCAGATTGGGATAATTGGGATAGTATTCGAGATATGATATTAAGAGAGCAAGTAATCAATAATAACATGTTATCTTGGAGCGAACTAAATACATTTGGTAAAAGTGGTATAGGTAATGAATCTGTCTATAACACGGGTTATGCGTTTTCAAAATATTTGGCAATTACATATAAACCTGAAGTTTTATCAAAGATAATGAAATTTTTAGGTAAACCTGGTAACTATTCAATAAATAAAGCTATAAAGTCAGCTACAGGTAAAAGTGGTAAAGAAGTTTATAATGATTTTTCAAATATTTTATTAAAAAGATATGAAACATTGTCTGAATCATTACTTTTAAATAAAAAAAATGGTCATATTATTATTGATGAAGGATCTGCAAATCTACATCCAACATGGAATCAGGATGGCTCAATGTTTGCTTTTTTATCAAATAAAGATAATGATTATTTTTCTAGCACTGATCTATATATCTATAATTTAAACAGTAAATCTTCAAAGAAAATTGTTAAAGGTGTATATTCAAAACCTACATGGAATGGTGAAAAAATTTATTATTCTAAAAGAAGTAAACTTCCAAATAAAGTTGGTTCTTCTTACTATGATATATACGAATATGATTTAAACTTAAATAAAGAAATGAAAGTGACAAATGATGCCCGAGCATTTTCACCCTTATATATTGGAAATAATCATTTATTTTATATTTCAACTAAAGATGGGTCGCAAAATATTTATTTGTTAGAACTTGAAAGCAAAAATACAACAAAAATAACTGATTTTAATAAACAAGAAGCTATCAGCGGTCTTAGTTACGATTTATTCAATAATAGATTACTTTATGATATAACCACCCATCATTTTAAAGATATTTATTTTATAAGTTTATCTGATAGTACTAGTGGTCAACTTTTAAGTGAAAAATTGTGGGATGAACGCCAAAGTACACATTATAAAAATAGTATTATCTATAGTGATGATAGAACAGGAGTTTTCAATCTTTATTATTTAAATAGTAAAGAACAAGGCTATATAACAAATGTTTCAGGCGGGGCTTTTATGCCTGATATTAGTCAAAATGGTAAAATTCTTTTCTCAATATTTGAAAATAGTAAATATAAAATAGCGATTTTAGATACAATTAACTTAATTAAAGACGATCAAATAGGATACACTTCAACATATTACAATAGAAATAAAAATTTAAATTTTCCACTTGATAAATCAATAGATAAAAAATCGACTAAATATAGTGATCATTTTCCACCAATGTTCATAATGCCTCGTATAATGGTTGATTATGGAACTATTAAACCAGGATTCTATTTTTATTCATCTGAAATTTTAGAAAAAGTTTCATTAACTGGAGGAGCCTCATCAAATGCCATAAAAGATTTAGACTTATTTTTTATTTTTGAGTATAAGCATTTATATCCAACATTGTTTATGGAAGCTTTTTATATAACTAGAAATATTGAAGAAAAACAAAATTATTCAGTTTATAAAATCGATAACAATCTTAAGTTTAGACTTCTAGAGTTTAGAGGAGGATTGAAAATACCTTTATATGGTACACAATTTGAATTATACAGCTCTTGGTCACGCTACAGAGCATCAATAAAGGAGCAAATAAGAGGAAAGCCAGAAATAAATACTGGAATAGGTTATGATTATTTTCGTGGTAAAAATTTAGGTATGAAATGGAAATTAGACGTTTATAAAAGACGTATTGATCAAAATATTAATCCTGTAGGTTTTAATCTTAATTTAAATATTAGTAAAGAGTGGAATGAGTTTATTGATGGTTTAGACTTATCTGAATCTGGAACACTTATATCACAGTTTAATAATAATAATTTAGTTCGCATGGAAATAAATGGTAGCTATCTATGGGAAATTCCGAATAGTAACCGTTGGACAATATCATTGGGAGCTCAAACAGGCATTATTTCAAATACAAAAGTTGACTCATTTTTTTATTTTTTTGGTGGAGGCATGCCAGGATTAAAAGGATATCCTTTTTATTCAATTGAAGGTACACATATGGTAATAGGTGAGATAGGATTGAGATTACCTATCTTTCGAGAAAAAAATATTGCATTGGGTTGGTTTACATTGCAAAATGGAACTTTTGGTATAATAAGTCAAATAGGTGACGCTTGGAATAAGGATTCATCAAAAATAAGTATTAAAAAATCAATTGGTATAGAAAGTAGACTTGCTGGATACTCCTTTTATAATTACCCTACAGCTATTGGATTTGAAGTACATAAGGGTATTGATAAGTTTATGATGGATATAGGTGATGGCATTCCAATATCTTACGGTGGAGAAACTCGGTACTATTTATCAATCTTATTTGGATTTTAATTGAGATTATTAATATTATTATTATTTTTTCAAACATTAAGTTTTGCACAGTATAATCTTTATAGTATTAATAATTATTCAATCAAACAAGATTCACTTTTGCAACCATTACCTACAAAAGCAATGTTCAAATCATTATTAATACCTGGATGGGGGCAATATCAAAATAAAGATGATATCTGGAAAACTGTTGCTTTTATTAGTGTTGAAATTGCTGGTATAATTTCATCAATACAATTAACTAATAAAGCTGAAAATATACGTCATGACTTTGAGAAATATGGCGATGATCACTGGACCTTAGAAAGATGGTATAACAACTCACGTTTAATCTTTCCTAATAATTGGAAAAATATTTTAATTGGAACTCATAAACTTAGTTTAAATATAAATGGTAACTATTATTTTACAGATGAATTAAGCAATTTGATTGAAATATATCGTTGGAATGATATTTCAGTTATAAGAGACAGAGATTTTTATGAAAATATTGGAAAATATGATCAATTTGTAGGTGGTTGGGATGATAAGTATGACAATCCTTTTGATGGTAAAGGTAATTGGTATACAATTCAAAAAGAAAACGTAGAATCAATTATACTAACAAAAAATAAAAATTATTATCGAGACCTAAGACATGAAAGTAATCAACTAAAACATTATTCTCGTTATGCAGTAACTACAATTATGTTTAATCATATTATAAGTGGATTAGATGCATTTATTGTATCAAATAAAAAAAATAATTTTCCTAAAATTCGATTGAATTATAGTAGAATAAATAAGTGGGGAGTAGGTGGTGTTCAAATCACATATGCGTGGTAGATTCTTAACTAATTTTTTTATTAAAAAGGATATTTAATGAGAATTTTATTAATTAGTCTTTTAATCTTAAGTTTTTTTATTACAGCTTGCTCAAATAAAAATGCTATTAGAGATATAGATTATGATTTAGAGTTTGAAAAAGGTAAAACAGCTTTAGCAAAAAAGAAATTTATTAAGGCTCAAAGTCATTTTAACACAGTTGTTATTGGTGCTTCTCATACAGAATTAGGTGATGATGCACTATTTTTTTTAGGCGAAGCTCATTTCTATGCAAAAAAAGAAGAACTCCTAGCCATTGCTGAATATGATAGATTAATTAGGAGAATGCCTTTTAGCACATATGTTGAACGTGCTAGATATAGAATTTGTGAAGCTTATGTTCGAATGTCTCCAAAATATTATAGAGATCAAACATATAGTGAAAAAGCATTGGAAAAACTTCAAGAATACATTGATGATTATCCTAACTCAGACAATAGAATTCAAGCACAAGAAGACATTCTAGTCTTAAGAGAAAAATTATCTAAAAAAGCTTATAACTCAGGTCTTTTATATATGAAAATGGAAGAATATAGTGCTGCAATGATAGGTTTTAAGAAAGTGGTCGAATCCTATTACGATACAGATTTTGTTGAATTAGCCCATATGAAAACTATTGCTTGCCATATTTACAAAAACGAGTTCGAAGAAGCTCGAGAATATTATGATTTAAAACGAAATCATATTGAAAAAATTAAAATGGATGATCTTGTAGATGCTTGGTTTGTGCAAAAAAGAGTCCTTGATCGGTTAGAATTAGAATGAAAACTTGTCTTTTTGGTGGAACATTTGACCCGCCACATTTTGGACATTTAATTGTTGCTCAAACAATTTTTGAAGCTGAGCATTTTGATCGTATAGTTTTTGTTCCTGCGCATATACCTCCTCATAAACTTGATGTAAAAATTTCTCCAGTTGATGCTAGAATTGAAATGTTGAAAATTGCAACTAAAGATAATCCGAATTTTATTATTTCAGATAATGAAATAAGGAGAGGAGGAATTTCTTATTCTCTTGAGACAATTTTATCCTATAAGGAGGAAACTAAAATTGAAACAAAAGATCTTTTTTATTTAATTGGAAGTGATTCACTTAAGCAGTTTCAAACTTGGAAGAATCCAAAAGAAATTCTTAAAGAATGTAAATTAATTGTTGCAATTCGTCCTGGCTTTAGACCTAGTGATATTCCTAATTGGATCCTTGCAAAAATCCAATTTGCAAATATTCCACGTATTGAAATTTCATCAACACAAATAAGGAGGAGATGGTTGGAAAATAAAACGATTCGCTATATGGTAACTCAACCTGTTTGGCAATTTATAAACGAAAATAAAATTTATAAATTTAATGTTTAATAGTTTACTGAGTTTATTTTGTGGCACATGTATGCTTTATTTTGGAGCTGAATGGATAGTTAAAGGTAGTTCTAGGATAGCTTCCAAATTAGGTATTTCATCTTTAGTTATTGGTTTAACCGTTGTTGCATTTGGAACATCATTACCAGAACTTATTGTTAGTATTTTTTCTGCATTAGAAGGTAGTCCATCAATTGCTGTTGGTAATGTAGTTGGTTCAAACATAGCAAATGTAGGATTGGTCTTAGGATTAAGTGCACTATTTTTCCCATTTATATATGTTCAATACAATGATATTAAACGTGATTTATATGTATATCTATTTTCCTGTGGACTTTTTATCTTTTTTGCTTTTGATGGTCGTATTAGTCAGTTTGAGGGTATAATTTTTGTAACATGCCTACTTTTCTATATTCTATATTGCATTAAAAGTCCATTGGCTTCTGATAAAGATTCAGAAGAGTTAACTGATATAAAAATGAGTAAACTTATTTTTCTAATTATATCTGGAATTATTTTATTATCTATTGGTGCTGAAATATTTGTTGATGGAGCTATCTACTTGGCAAGATATTATGGTTTGTCTGAAGTTATAATTGGAATGAGTGTAGTAGCTTTTGGTACATCACTTCCAGAGCTGGCAACTTCTGTGATGGCTGCTTTTAAAAAAGAAAGTGCTATTTCAGTAGGTAATATTATAGGTTCAAATATTTTTAATATTCTTTCGGTCTTAGGTATAACTTCAATTATTTACCCTTTGGACTCTCCTAGAAATATCATGAGTAAAGAAGTGTTATTTATGGTTGGTTTTGCATTTGCTTTATTTGTAATTGCTAAATTGCCACAGCCTATTAGTCGATTTACTTCAATATTTTTACTTACAGGATATATAATCTTTATTTATATGCTATTCTAACCTATATAATTAAGATTATATTAATTACATGATTCAGCTTGATAACGTTTCTTATACATATGAAAAGGGTGGCGGGGTTTCTAATGTTAACCTTGCTATCCAAGATGATGAATATGCTTTTTTAATTGGACCTACAGGATCAGGTAAAACTACACTTCTGAGGTTAGCTTACATGGATTTGTTTCCAAAAGTTGGTAAGGTTATCATTGATAAATACGACTCTAGTAAGATTAAACAAAAAAAAATACCATTTTTCAGAAGAAAAATTGGAATGATATTTCAAGATTATCATTTACTTAATGATCGTAATTTATTTGAAAATATTGCACTTCCTTTGCATGTCATAGGTTTTCAAAAAGATGAGATAGTCGATCGCGTTACTGAATCTCTAGAAGAAATTGGTTTAGAATCTAAATCTGAACATTTCCCTGATGAATTATCAGGTGGTGAACAACAAAGAGCTTGCGTTGCTAGGGCGCTAGTAAAAGATCCAGATATTATTTTAGCAGATGAACCAACTGGAAATCTTGACCCTGTTACTTCTTTTGAATTAATTAAATTACTGGAAGAAATAAATAGAGAAGGAACAACTATTTTAATGGCTTCTCATAATTACAATTTAATCAAAGGTCGTGGCCATAGAATAATTGAAATACAAAATGGCATTGTAAGGAAATCTTAATGGATAAAATTACATTTTTATTATCCGAAGGATTAAAAAATTTATGGAGACACAAGCTTACTGCATTTACATCAATCTTTTCTATATTTTTAACTTTAACTGTGGCAGGTTCTCTATTAATTGTTAGTGACAATACTGAACGAATAATTGAATATCTTAGAGATAAATATAAAATAGAGGTATTCTTTAAGCAAAATATTTCAGATAAACGTATTCAAGAGATCTCTAAGGAATTCAAATCCATTCGTGGTGTACGTTCCACAACGGTTATAACAAAAACTGATGCTAAAAAAATATTTAAATCACAATTTGGAGAAGACATTCTTAATCTTGTTGGATATAATCCATTGCCAGCAAGTTGTGTGATAAACTTAGTTAAAGAACAGAAGAATAAACTCAATATTCGACCCATTGTTGATCGTATAAGAAAATTTTCTGAAGTTGATGAGGTTAATTATCAAGGTAGGCTTATTAATCGTATAGAAACAGCATATCAAAGTTTTGTTAAAGTTTCAGTTGTTCTATTAATAATAATATTAGTTGTCTCCGTATTAATAATTTCAAATACTGTACGCTTAACTATTTATGCAAAAAAAGAATTGATAAAATCTTTTCAATTAGTTGGTGCAACACGATCTTTTATTAAAACACCATTCATTTTAGAGGGAGTTTTTCATGGATTAATAGGTGCCTTCATTGCATCACTGCTTCTTTATGGTTCACTAGAATTTAGTTCTGGTTTTATTTTATCGCTTACTGGCTTAATAATTGATTTTAGTTTTTTTAATTTATTGTTTTTGCTCTCTAGTCTAGGTATAGTAATTAGTTTTTTGGGTAGTAGTAGAGCAATTTCACAATTTTTAAAGTAATAATTAAATATATCTGTCCTTGACAGATGAATTTTAAAATACATAATTTTTAGTCCCATGTCTTTAGCTAATATTCCAAACTTAAATGATAGAGAAGCTGCTGTTCTAACTTCTTTGATTGATGGTTATATTCAAAGTGGTTCTCCTATCTCATCAACTTTTCTTAGTAAAAAATATAATTTTAATGTTTCTTCGGCTACAATTAGGAGTGTTATGTCAACTTTGGAAGATAAAGGCTATCTTACGCATTTACACACTTCTGGTGGTAGGCTACCAACAGATATTGGTTACCGTTTTTATGTTAACACTATCAAAAATTTAAGTGTTCCTAAAAAAATATTATCAAAAGATTTAGAACAAGAATTGCTAACTATATCCAATAATGTTGATGAATTATTAAATGCTACTGCACTAATGCTTTCAAAAGTTAGTAATATGTTTGGAGTAGTTACTATTAATGGATATCAAAATAGTATATTAACCGATATTGAACTTGTACCTATTCAAGGTGATCGAGTAATGCTTGTACTGGCTTTGGATACTGGAATTGTCAAATCTATTGTTTTAAATCTTGATATTAGATTAAAAACAAAATTTATTAATAAAACCACGCAATTATTAAAGGATAGATTAATAAACTTATCCTTGAAAGAAATTCAAAATTCAATAATTAATAGGTTAAATGATGTAGAAATATATACACATGAATTAGTTCAAGTTTTAATAAACGATAGATCAAACTATTTTTCTATAGATAGTAATAACTGTATTTATACTTCTTCAGCAGATGTGCTTCTTGAGCAACCTGAGTTTAACAATGTAGTAGATTATAAAAAAATACTACCAGCTTTAGATAAAGATTTTTTAATTAAGCATTTTAAAACCAATTTTAGTTTGGGGTCAGAATCCACTTTAATAGGCAAAGAAAATGGTGATATTCGATTGAATGAATGCGCCATAATTACAACTTACTTTGAAAGTGGTATTATATCGGGAAAGATTGGCGTTGTTGGCCCAAAGAGAATTCCCTATCAATCATTACAATCAATTTTAGAACAATTTACGGAGATAGTTGAAAGTGCCATCTAAATCAAAAGGAGATAAAATATCTCCAAAGAAAAAAACTTCTAAGAAATCACCGATAGCAAAATTAAAAGAAGAAATAAAATCTTTGAATGATGGTACGGTTTTGCAGAAGGATAAGTATTTACGTCTTAAAGCTGAATTTGATAATTATCGTAAGCGTAAAGAAAATGATACAATTCACTTACTAAAGTATGATGGAGAAAGAGTTATTAAATCTTTTCTTAATGTTCTTGATGATTTAAATCGTTTAGAAAAGGCATCAACTGAAAACGGTGAATCAAATAAAGAAAAGCTTCATGAAGGTATTGAATTAATTCTCAACAATATAAATAAACGTTTTAAAGAACTTGAAGTTGAATCATTCGGTAAGCCAGGTGACTTTGTTGATCATGAATTGCATGATGCACTTATGATGAAATCAGAAAAAGGTAAAGATGAAAATGAAATTCTTGAAGTTTTTGAAAAAGGTTATCGATATAAAGATCGTGTAATTCGTCATGCTAAAGTTGTTGTTAACCAAACACCATCATGAGAGACTTGTACGATATCATAGGCGTAGATAAGAGCGCATCAAATAATGATATAAAAAAATCTTATCGAAAAATTGCGATGAAGTTTCATCCTGATAAAAATCCAGGGGACAAAGAAGCAGAAAAGAATTTTAAAGAAGCAGCTGAAGCGTATTCAATTCTTTCTGATGATCAAAAAAGACATCAATATGATCAATTTGGTCATGCTGGAGTTGGTATTGGAGATAGTCCTGGATCTTCTGGTTTCCATGGTGGAATGACTATGGATGATATTTTTAGCAGTTTTGGAGATATTTTTGGTGGAAATACGGACCCTTTTGGTGGGATTTTTGGTGGAGGCCGGCAAAATAGAGTAAAAAAAGCTAGAGATTTAAAAGTCAATTTACCTCTTGACTATCAAGAAATATCTACTGGTATTGATAAAACATTAAAAATTAAAAGACATGAAACTTGTGATACTTGTAAGGGAAGTGGTGCACAAGCAGGAACAATGCCAACTTCTTGTCAACAATGTAGCGGCTCAGGTCAAATTAGGCAAATGTCTCAATCATTTTTTGGACAATCTGTAACGGTTCGCGAGTGTCCTGTTTGTAGTGGGTCAGGTGAAATGATAGAGAATCCTTGTAAAGGATGTGGTGGTAATGGCATTGAAAGAAAAACTGTTGAAATAAAAGTTAAAGTTCCAGCAGGAGTTGCTGAAGGTAATTATATGACTTTAAATGGTCAAGGCAATAAAGGTCCTAAAGGGTATCAATCAGGCGATCTTATTATCTTCTTTGAAGAAAATGAGCACCCCATATTTACTCGAAACGGCGAAGATGTTATTACAGAAGCAAAAATTCAAATTTATGATGCAGCTATGGGAATTAGCTTAGAAGTACCTACTTTGGATGGTAAAGCTAAGCTGAAAATTCCTTCAGGTATTCAGTCTGGCCAAGTTCTACGTATGCGAGGTAAAGGATTTCCTAAAGTTCGAGGTTCTTCCAGAGGCAATCAATTAGTTAGAATTCAAGTAGTGACGCCTAGTAGTTTAACAAAACAGCAAAAAAAAATTATGGAAGAATTATCCAAATTAAATGGTGATTCTAAACCAACTTTTGTTCGTGTAGAATTAGACTAATTTTTATTTTTCTTTTATTAATAAATAAAAAATAAATCTCTTTGAAAAAGTTGAGAATCAAAAAATAATTAGTGTTAAAATGTGTACTTCATTTTGTTAATTTTGATTTAAGTTTACACCACTTATACAAATTTAATAATTTGATTTTTAATAGGGAGGTATAGGGCTTTTACCCTATTTTTTATAAATTTTATGATTGAGGATAATAAAGGATGTCAGACAAAAAAAAATCTGAGTTAAGTCAAAATAGAAAAAATTATTCAGACTTATTAGAACTTGCCATTGTCTTTGGTTTCTTATTTCTTGTAATTAGTATTTACGTTCCACGTGCTATTTGGGACGAAGAAGAATATTTTGAAGATAAAAGTCATTTTCACATGGAAAACATGTTTGATGTTCAAAATTTTTATAAATCCATAACAGGTGAATATGATCCTGATGGTTTATGGGCAACTCAAGTAGTTAATTCAGTTAGAGATTCATTAACTGGTGATTCTACTTATTTAGGTGAACAAAATATAACTTTAGGTAGCAAATCTTTTGTTGTAAACGTACCTAAAGGGTACGATATAGAATTTGACACTACATTTGGATTCCCAATGACAAGACGTGATACAATAAACGATACAACTTCAACTATTGTAATGTATTCTGAAGATTTGTCAAGGAATGATACTTCTTATGTTCAAAAGAAACGTTTATCAAAGTTCATGAGCGATTCAAATTTTGTTGCACTTTTAGAAGAAGTGCCAACTCAACGTGTTGAAGTTGTTAGCTATTATGATTCTTATATGCCTGATTCATCAATGTATTTTTGCCCAGTAACTGAAAAGCCGTATTTAATTTCATTATTAGATGAAGGTAGTTCAATTAGAGTTGATAGTCCAATTGAAGAGACAGTTGTGAGAAGACGATATACAGTTTTTTCTTTCAAAGCTTATAACCATGGATTTATTAATGATGGCACAAGAAGCTGGGATAGGTAATATCCTGTAAGTGATTCATCTCTCAATATCGGATAGCCATTTATTATGCCTACAATGGTCAGAGAATAATGGTAATCCTATTCTTTTATCCGTATCTAATAAAGCTCTATCTAAACCCTTAAATCTTGTTGAACAATCTGAGAATGAGATTATCTCAGTTATAAATGCTGGTTTACATTTAGTTCGAGAAGATATTTCATTTGAGGGTCAACAAGTTTATGTAACTATCCCTGACTTTTTCACTAATTCAGTTTTTGTATCTTCAGATGAAGATATGACTGAAAATGATACATGGGATTTTGCTCTATGGTCTATTAAGCAAAGGTGGCCTTCTGATACAAAGGTTGAAATCTTTGGTCGCTCTTTTGGTGAAAATTCAAATAATCTATATGCTATCTCTATCTCTACAACTTTTACTGAACCAATAAAAATGGCTATTCAGGAGTTAGGCGGCGAACCAATTTGGATGGGTACCGAATCCAGTGTTTTTTATGGATTAAATCCTACACAAGGTTGTACTGTGTTTTTTATTAATAAAACCGGATATAATTATTATCAGTTTTCACAATCAAGTTTTCAAAGTGGTGTAGCCAAATATTTAAAAGGGAAATGGAAAATTCTTCCTTTGAATGGTTCAGCGAATGTAAAAAAAGTTTTCAAAGGTCAACTTTTAGTTGCGGGAAATTTATCAGAAAAACGGAAAGTTCATTTCAAAGGGAATCGTATAAAACAACTAGTTTCATTGACAGGTGTTAATTATGAAGCTGATATTTTACCTAAAGATGTTAAAGAAGATAATCTGTATGTCTTTACTGCGCTAGCGACTGGTACAGTAATCGATGTTTCAATTAACTTTTTTGATCAACCTGGAATTCAAGCCTTTAATTATGTTAAAAAAGAGATTGAAAAACCTGTTGAAATAAAAAAAGTTAAAGGATCATCGAACAAAAGAAAAAAATCTAAAAAAACGGTTAAAAAGAAGAGAGATGGATTCGGGTTAAAAATATTTTTGTATTTTTTCTTTTTTATAACAATCGCTGGTATGTTAGTATATGATCAAAAACCTGAAATTTTCAATCGACTATTTTCTAAAATTGATGATTTTAAGTTAATTAATTATTCTACAGTTATTGATACAAGCTCTCTTGACGTAATAGAAGAGATTCAACTTTCTCCTGAAATAGTTACAGATGGAATCACTCCCGTTTCAAAGTTATCAATTAAATCACAAAATTTAATTTTAACTGCTTTGAATACTTTAACTTTAACAGATAGTCATGAAATTATTTTACTATCAATAAGTGATGAAACTATGGATCTTGAATTATTAGGTGGAAAAACCATGAACGCTCCAATAGATTCAATTGGTGATGTTTTAAACTATTCACTTAGGCAAGTTCCAGGCGATAGTCGATTTAAGCATGGTTATTTAGTTAAATATAAATCTTCATATGAATTTTTAAGTGAAGGTACTTTAGTAGAAATGGATTCTTTAAGAACATATGTTGAGCAGGTTCAAAACTCTCTATTTAAAGTTTTAAATGTAATTGACAGTGATTTAAATACACAAACGCCGATTATCATAAGACTAAATGGTGATAACTATATTCAAACATTTTTAAACTATGTTTTATCAAAAACAAAGAACCTTGCACTAGAAAAATTTGTATATAAAGGAAAAACGGCTGAAACTTTGCCAACTGCAGTTTTTTATATGTCTATTTATTCTGATAAGAATAGTAACGTAGTCGACTAGATTATGCAAATTCAAGCTGGTCTTTATAAAGGCCGCCGTGTAAAAACAGTTAAGAATGCTCCATATCGTCCTACAGCTTCTACAGTTAGAAAAAGTTTATTTGATATTTTAGGAAACCTTAAAGGTAAGTGCGTATTGGATTTATTTGCTGGTTCTGGCATAGTTGGTTTTGAAGCAGCAAGTAGAGGAGCAAGTCCAATTACATTTGTTGAATCAAGTATGAGAGTTAATTCACTTCTTAAAATTAATGGATCATTATTTAAACAAACAGATTTTAAATATATAAAACAAGATGCTACTAAGTTCATTACTAAATGCGGTGATTATGATATAATATTTGCTGATCCACCTTATGATTCAGATTTTGTTGATAAATTTATTAGTGATGCAATTCAACATTTAAATAAAGATGGAATATTAATTCTTGAATCTTCCATTAAAGAATATTCAATTTCACCATATAGAATTAAGGAATACGGCGATACACAATTAACTTTCTGGAGAAATGAATAATGAGAATTGTAATATATCCAGGCACTTTTGACCCCATTCATAGTGGACATATAGACATTGCAGAACGCGCATCGAGTCTCTTTGATAAATTAATCTTTGCTGTTGCTGTCAATAGTGATAAAAAACCACTGTTTTCAGCGCAAGAAAGAATTGATATGATTATGAAATCAATGAAACATATAAATAATATAGAAGCGTTCTCAACAGAAGGTTTAGTAGCAGACTTTGCGAGAGAATATAAAGCTGTTGCAATAATTCGTGGTCTTCGACATGTATCTGATTTTGAGTTTGAATTCCAAATGGCTACAATGAATCATCATTTAAATTCTTCAGTATCAACTCTCCTAATGGTTACTTCTGAAAAATATATACATTTAAACTCATCAGTTGTTAAAGATGTTGCAAGGCTCAAAGGTGATATCTCTAATTTTGTAACACCTGTTGTGATGGAAAATCTTAAGGCTAAATTTGGTCTAACTTAGATTATTTACTTTTGCAAACTTTAGCGAAAGTAATAATGGTCTATTTTTCTTAAACTACGAGGCTGTTTTCTACTAATAAAAGAGACTTATGCCTACTTACGACTATTTATGTAAAAAATGTAAACATTCATTTGAGTATTTTCAATCTATGTCTGATAGTCATTTAAAAAAATGCCCAGAATGTAATGGACCAGTAAGAAGATTGGTTAGTGGGGGGTCAGGTTTAATTTTTAAAGGAAGTGGTTTTTATTTAACTGATTATGCAAAAAAAACTAATCCTAAAGAAAAAACAGTATCTGAAAAAAAGAAAGTATCTGAAAAAAAGAAAGTATCTAGTAAAGTGAGTAAAAAGGAAAGTAAGAAATCATGAACACTGTTATAAATGGTGAAAAAATTAGATTAACAAATGGAAGTTTAGATATACCAAATAACCCAATAATTCCATTTATAGAAGGTGATGGTATAGGCCCAGATATTTGGAAAGCTTCACAAATGGTTTTTGATGCAGCTGTTGCAAAAGCATATAAGGGTGAGCGATCTATTCTTTGGAAAGAAGTCTTAGCGGGTGAAAAAGCTTACAATAATACAGGTGAATGGCTTCCAGATGAAACACTTGATACAATTCGTGAATATTTAATAGCTATCAAAGGTCCGTTAACCACTCCTGTAGGTGGAGGAATGCGATCTTTAAATGTTGCTTTAAGACAAATTCTAGATCTTTATGCCTGTGTTAGACCTGTTAAATGGTTTGAAGGTGTGCCTTCACCAGTTAAAAAACCTGATTTGGTCGATATGGTCATCTTTCGTGAAAATACTGAAGATATTTATGCAGGTATTGAGTGGTTGCATGGATCCGAAGAAGTAGAAAAAGTTAAATCATTTCTAACTAATGAAATGGGCGTAACAAATATTCGTTTTCCAAATACAGTGTCACTTGGTGTGAAACCCGTTTCTAAAGAAGGAACCGAAAGACTAGTTAAATCTTCTCTTGATTATGCAATTGCCCATAACAGAGAATCATTGACCCTTGTTCATAAAGGTAATATTATGAAATTTACTGAAGGTAAATTCAAAGAATGGGGTTATGAACTCGCAAAAAATGAATATGGCGCTGTAGATTATGAAGGGGGTCCTTGGCAAGTAATAGACAATAATGGCAAGCAACTTATTATTAAAGATGTTATTGCCGATGCATTTTTACAGCAAATTTTATTAAGACCAGCAGAGTATGATGTGATTGCTACTTTAAACTTAAATGGAGATTACATATCAGATGCCCTAGCAGCTATCGTTGGAGGAATTGGTATCGCACCCGGAGCCAATATAAACTATAGCAGTGGGCATGCAATATTTGAAGCAACCCATGGAACGGCTCCTAAATATGCTGGTAAAGATATGGTTAATCCTTCTTCTGTAATTTTATCTGGAGTAATGATGCTAGAGCATATGAACTGGCATGAAGCTGCTAAACTTATTGAATCTGGGATTAAAGGAGCTATTAAGGCTAAAACTGTTACCTATGATTTTCATCGATTAATGGATGGTGCTAATAAAGTTTCTTGTTCAGGGTTTGGCGAGGCCATAATCGCTAATATGTAACTAAATTATGTTTGTTGATTATACCCAAGTCGAACTGACTGCGGGGAATGGTGGCCAAGGGTGCGTTTCATTCCGAAGGGAGAAATATATCCCAAAAGGTGGACCGGATGGCGGCAATGGTGGGCGAGGTGGCAATATTATTGCTAGATCTGATACCAACCTGCATACACTCCAAGATATACGCTATTCACGTATATACAAAGCAAAAAATGGTACTGCTGGCTCATCAAGTATGAAAACTGGTAAAAATGGTGAGGATGTCTTCATTCATGTTCCTTTAGGAACAATTATTAAAGATATGGATACTGGCAATGTCACAGCTGAGTTAATTACGAAAGATGAAGAAATAATTATTTGCAAAGGCGGTTCGGGCGGTAGAGGTAATATAAATTTTAAATCATCTACACAACAAACTCCGCGTTATGCTCAACCTGGATTAGCAGGCGAGAGCGGAAAATTTGAATTTGAACTTAAGGTTCTTGCCGATGTTGGCCTTGTTGGATTCCCAAATGCAGGCAAATCAACTTTACTTTCAGTATTATCTAAAGCTAGGCCTAAAATTGCAGATTATCCATTTACCACTTTAGAGCCCCATCTTGGAATAGTAAAAACGGGAGACTATAGGTCTTTCACTATGGCAGATATACCAGGGTTAATTGAAGGTGCTAGTGAAGGCAAAGGTTTAGGTCATCAATTTTTAAGACATATTGAAAGAAATAGAATATTGCTATTTCTAATTGATGGCAACGATCTTGATCCAAAATCAACTTTTGAAGCACTGAAAGATGAATTAAGTAATTACAATAAGTCTTTACTCTTAAAACCTATTCTTTTAATAAGAACCAAAGGTGATACCCTAAATGAGATAAATGAAAGCCTATGGGAATCCATACCTGAATTTTTTATGGAAATTTCAGCTGTAACTCAAACGGGTCTTAATGAATTAGTTAAAGAAATTGATAGACGTTTAAAAACTTTATAATTTTATATTGATGTATTTTTGGTGATTTAAAGATATTAAATTTATTTGTGTTTTAGGTAGTGATTTTTCTTGGAGGGGTGGCCGAGTGGCTTAAGGCGGCACCCTGCTAAGGTGTTTTAGGTGAAATATCCTAACGTGGGTTCGAATCCCACCCCCTCCGCTTTTTTTTATTTTATTCATTACATCAACTTCAATAATTAATTAATTTTATAATAAGTAATTATGCACAATTCTGATATTAATGTACGTTTTGCACCGAGTCCAACTGGAGAACTTCATTTAGGTGGAGCAAGGACAGCTTTGTTTAATTGGCTTTTCGCAAAACATAATAATGGCAACTTTTATCTTCGTATTGAAGATACGGACCCCACACGTTCAAGAGATGAATACACCGATCAAATTTTAGATGCATTATCTTGGCTAGGTTTAAATTGGAGTGAACCGTTAATATATCAATCCAATCGTTTCAATGATTATAAAGTTCATATTAAATCTTTACTTTCATCGGGTCAGTTATATCATTGCTTCTGTTCAAAAGATACTCTTACTGATTCTAAGCAAAAAGGGCATTATCAATATCCAGGTACATGTAGAAATCTAGACCCTGATGATATTAAAACGCGTTTAAATCAAGGTATAAGCTTTACCTATAGAGTACGTATCCCTGAGGGCAATACTAAATACGAAGATATGATCTATGGACCTATCGAAGTTGATAATAAAGAGATAGATGATTTTATAGTTATTAGATCGGACGGCTCACCAACTTATAATTTTACTGCAGTTATCGATGATCATTATATGGATATTAGTCATGTGATCCGTGGGGAAGATCATGTGTCAAACACACCTAAGCAAATTATACTATATGAAGCATTGGGTTTTACTATTCCCATTTTTGCCCATTTACCTATGATTTTAGGCTCAGATGGAAAAAGGCTAAGTAAGCGCCATGGTGCTCCAGGTGTTCAAACTTTCAGAGATGAAGGCTACTTGCCGGATAGTCTAAATAATTATCTAGCACTTCTTGGTTGGAACCCAGGTACAGAAGATGAGCTTTTTAGTTTTGATGAACTTGTCCAAAAGTTTGATCTTTCTAAAGTTCAAAAAAAAGGAGCAGTTTGGGATGAAAAGAAATTACATTGGATAAGTGGTCAACATATTATGAGAACAGGGACTGATCATATAATTGATAAATTAAGATTTAATGATCCCAATTGGGGAAAGGGAAGTAGTATATCCTATTTAATTTCAATCATAGAACTTTTGAAAGTGAGAGCAAAATCCCTAACAGAATTTGTTACGCAATCTGAATATTTTTTTACAGCTCCATCCGTGTATGATGAAAATGGCTTGAAAAAAGCATGGAAAGAAAATTCTGTCAATAATCGCATCCAATTATTATTAGAAAAACTTTCAAAGTTAGATTCATGGCGAAAAGACCATTTGCAAAATAGTTTCGAACTTTTTGCTAAGGAAAATGAGTTAGGATTGGGTAAAATTATTATGCCAATACGTTTAGCAGTATGTGGAACTTTAAATGGTCCAGCTGTCTATGATATACTTGAACTTTTAGGAAGAGATGAAACGTTAATCAGAATTAATTCTGCATTGAAAGCATTGCCAAAATAATGGAAAATCAAGAAACATCACGCCATTTTATTCAGCGTATTATTGATGAAGATAATAAAACTGGTAAATTTGACAATCGCGTTCATACACGTTTTCCCCCAGAGCCGAATGGCTATCTTCATATTGGTCATGCAAAGTCAATTTGTCTCAATTTCAGTTTAGCGCATGAGTATAATGGTAAATGCAATCTTCGATTTGACGATACCAACCCTACAGCAGAAGAAGATGAATATGTACGTTCTATACAAGCGGATGTAAAATGGCTAGGATATGATTGGGATGATCTTTGTTTTGCTTCTGATTACTTCCAGCAAATGTATGATTTAGCTATTCAATTAATTAAGAATGGTTCAGCCTTTGTGTGTGATCTTTCCGCTGAAGATATACATAATAACAGAGGTTCTCTGACTACACCAGGCCAAGATAGTCCTTTTAGAAATAGAACAATTGAAGAAAATCTAATGTTATTTGAGCAAATGAAAAATGGTGACTATGAAGATGGTTCTCATACATTGCGAGCTAAAATAGATATGGCTCATTCTAATATGAATATGCGTGATCCGGTTATCTATAGAATTCTGCATGCAGAGCATCATCGAACTGGAAAAGATTGGTGTATATATCCGATGTATGATTGGGCTCATGGACTTGAAGACTCTATTGAAAATATAACGCATTCTTTATGCACCTTAGAATTTCAAGACCATCGTCCAATATATGATTGGTTCTTAAACCAATTAAAGGTTTATCATCCGCAACAAATTGAATTTGCACGTTTAAACTTGAGTTATACTGTCATGTCTAAACGTAAATTAAAAAAATTAGTTGATGAAGATTTGGTCTCAGGGTGGGATGATCCAAGAATGCCCACGATCTCTGGTTTTAGGAGGAGGGGATATACACCCGAGTCTATTCGAAATTTCATGTCTGAAGTAGGAATAGCTAAAAGAGATAATGTGATGGAAATTGCCAAACTTGAATCGACCCTTCGCAATGATCTAAATATAAAATGTGAAAGGCGAATGGCGGTCTTAAATCCTTTAAAAGTTGTTATTACTAATTATCCTGAGGGAGAATCTGAGACTTTAAGTGCAGTAAATAATCCAGAAAATGAATCTGACGGCAAAAGAGAAATCCCTTTCTCTCGAGAAATTTTTATTGAAAAAGATGACTTTATGGAAGATCCTCCAAAAAAGTTTTTCAGATTATCACTTGGTCGCGAAGTAAGACTTAGATACGCATATTTTATTACATGCGAAGAAGTTATTAAAGATGATAAAGGAAATATTGTTGAGCTTCATTGTAAGTATGATCCAAAATCTAAAGGTGGAAATGCGCCCGATGGACGAAAAGTAAAAGCAACGCTTCACTGGGTATCTGCTGCACATTCAATTGATGCTGAAGTTCGAAAATATGATAGATTGTTTCAAATACCTGACCCAGATAAAGAAGATAATTTTATGGATTCAATCAATCCAAAATCTCTTGAAATACTATCAGAATGTAAGCTAGAGCCTTCTTTAGAAAAGCTTGAAGTAGGTGAAACAATTCAGTTTGAAAGACTTGGCTATTTTTGCAAAGATCAAGATTCTAATGCTTTACCTGTTTTTAATCGGACAGTAGCCTTACGTGATTCATGGGCAAAAATAGATAAACAACGCCAATCAGGAATTAAAAATTAGCATTGAGAATAGTAAGCAAAATCCTCTAACTTAAATGTTCATGCGTACCAAAATAACAGCTATTATTTCCTCTTTATCACTAATAGGGGTACTCTTTTCAGCGCCTCCAGTTTTGAATGTATACGTTATACCTTTTGATAATATTAAAAATGATGTTGCTATAGGTTGGCTTTCTGATGCTTTTGCAGAAATGGTCAATGCTGAACTAACTGAGCAAGATAGAATTTATCTTAAAGGAAAAGAGGACCTTGAAGAAATAATGACAACACGTTCATTGCTTTTGCAACAACGTCCTGGTACAAAAAATTTGCTTGTTTTAGGAAAATTTGAAAGATCTTTGGATAAAATTTCTATTTCTATTCAATTAATTGATATTTCATCTTGGGATGAATTAGGAAATAGGAAGATGCGTGGAGATTATAATGATGTTACTGGTTTAAATCGCTTACTTACCGAATCGATTAATATGATGATGACGCCTTATTTACCGAAGGTTGAAGAAACACCTTACCCAACGTTGACGGAAGGGAAGCGCATGCGTACCCCTCCATCATATGGTGAAAAAGCAATTGAAGTAAGTTCAGCAATTGATGAAGCAATCTTAGCATTAGAAAAAGAGCTAGATATAAGTATTGGAGCACGTGGTGAAGATGATCCTACAGAAGCTCGAGAGGAAGATGGTGAGTGGGTACTTGATCTATCAAAAGATAGTTATGAAGATTCTAGACCTGAGAATGAGTTCAATACTTCAATTATGGTAGATGTATTAGGCAACTTAATGTCTAATCCCTATCAAGTGAAGCTTGACCGTCCACAATTCAACTATGACCCTGATAATCGAAAAGAATTCCAAATTTCTCTTCCTGTTAATTATAAACTAAAGGCTAGCATTATTAAAGAAATGTTAGAATCTTTACCCTATTCTGGTATAAAACAGGATGGAAGTCTTACCGTTTTTTATTTTAATCGTGATAAATATAACTTTCCTAAAGATGTTTCAGATAATATCCAATTAGGTAAATATCGTGCAATTCCGGTCATTCAATTATTAAATGAAAGCGGTGACCCTGTTGCTATTCTAGTAGATACTCCTGACCATAAGATCCATGGAATGACAAGTGAACGCTTAGTGTTTAGACCTTTTAGGAGTTTTTCGCCACTCATTGACTTTACGGTTGGCGGTTGGTCTATGCAAGTTTCCTTAGAAACTGTAGATATTCCAGTCGAATACAAATTTAATATGAAGGTTGGTGCTGCTAATAATATATCGCGTGTTAGTTTGAAGTTTGTGCCTGAGAATGAACTCCATTCCTTCTTGAGCAAATTGCTCTAAATCACTCATACATTTATGAATAAACAGTTTTCATTGATCAATATGATCTTTGCTTCATTACTACTACTATCATGTGATGATACAAAATCTGCTGCTGAATTAGTTCCTGAATCAATTAATATTACTCCTGGCTCTATTATAATAAAACCAGAGGAAAAACAGCAACTTCGCGCTCAAATACTAACGATAGATAAACAAACGATCGACGATATGGTTATCACTTGGTCTTCTGACAATGAAAGTATCGCTATAGTCGACCAAAAAGGTCTTTTAACAGGCAAAAGCCAAGGAACGACATATATATTGGCTACCATCGGAAATGTTCAAAGCTCAATTGAAATAACCGTAAGTGCTATTCGAAGACGAATTTTAAGTGAACTATTCACTTCCAGCACATGAGGACCATGCGCATCCGCGGAGCGGGTCTTACACGAATCTTTAAAACCTGGTACTGTTAACTATGTTGGTGCAAATATAGACTCAATCTGGAGCCGTATGTTTTATCACGTATGGTGGCCAGGTCAAGGGAATGACCCTATGTATCTAGCTAATACCAACATGAACCAATCGCGAAATAATTATTATGGAAATAACTATACACCGCACATGTACACGAATGGTACGGATTCTGGATCCAATACAACCAATTGGAAAAACGATCCAAAAAACTTTTTAAATGAAGTGGGGCTACATGAAATAAAAATTACTGGTACACAATCTGAAAATTCGATCGATTTCAAAATTGTATCTAGCTCTGTAAAAAGTTCTAAAGAAGGTGAAGATGTACGTTTGTTTGTTGCGACGGTGATGGACAAAGTCAATTATCTCAATTCTTATAATGGCCTCACCAATCATCATTCGGCTGCAATCGAACTACTTTTAGGTAATGCAGGTAAGAAAATATCTTATATCGGCAGTGTAAATTATATTGAAAGTTTTAATTGGACGATTCCAGATAGCTGGCTAGATCATAGAGACATAACATTTGATAGTAATGACCTTACAGTGATTGCCTGGATTCAAAATTATTCCACAAAAAACATACTGCAAGTAGCTGAATTTAACTTTGACTAAAATCTAACTAATTCCATTTGGTCAGTTATAGTGATTGGTTAAATTCTGACCTATATTTATCGAATATATATGCACCCGTAGCTCAACTGGATAGAGTGCTGCGCTACGGACGCAGAGGTTGTGGGTTCGAATCCTACCGGGTGTACATTAAAAAACCTCCTTTTGGAGGTTTTTTTGGTTTTAAGATTAATTAACACTGAGGAGTCTTCCATGAAAATATGTTTACTATTTATTACTGTAATCTATACTGTCATTGGTCAACAACTAAAATTTGACACAACCTTATTACCTTCAGATGCAACGACTGATAGTATAAAACATGTTGTTAATGAACTTTTAGATGCGATTAGTACTAGTGATTCAAGCAAAGCTGCAAAGTTGGTGTTAAAAGAAGGTCATGTGATGCGTGTATCTCAAAGGTCTGGTGATAAAAAAATATCATTTCGTTCGAATCGTACTTTTATAGAAGAGACAGGCAGTAGAACGGCAGAAATACTTGAAAGAATGTGGAATCCTGTAATTATTTATCGAGGTGATATTGCTGTTGCCTGGACCACTTATGATCTACATATCAATGGAAAATTTTCACATTGTGGTGCGGAAACATTTAACTTGGTACGAAAAGATAATACATGGTTAATATCTGATTGGGCTTATACTGTTGAACCAAATAATTGCGATGAGAGCCCTTTAGGTCCTTACCCGAATAAAAAATAAAGGAATATGAAATGAGTAAACCAACTTATAACGATGCAGATATTATGCTAAAATTTGTTCAATGGGGAGCCGCCTTGAAAATAGAGAAAGCCCTGAATTGGATATGGAGCGAAAAGTATATAGATGATTATGCTGATTTTGTAAAGAAATATCCAGCGGGAAGCAAAGAATATGGTGAAGTTAAAAAAGTATGTGGTTGGTATGAGACGATTGGTACGCTTTATAAACAAAAACTATTCAATGAAGATCTTTTATTTGACTGGTTAGCTACCAATGTGCGATGGAAGCGAATTGAAAACTTTGTACAAGGGGTAAGAAATGAGATGGGTGAACAAAAAATGTATCAAAATTTTGAAGCTATGGCTAAAGCAGAGTTAAAAAGATCAAAATCCGCATAACTTTATTTAATTAGAATACATTATTTTTCACTTTAGATTGATACTTGTCACAGCATTCAATCACAATATTTGCTAAATTCGGACAATACATTATGGCATATATACGAAATATATTACTTTTATTAATAACTATAAATATTGTTATTGCACAAGATAACAGACCATCAGTGGCTGTTCTTGATTTCGATGCTAAAGGTATTCCTGCCTATGAAGCAGAGACTTTAACGGAGCGACTTCGTTCTGAAATTGCCAATACGAATGCCGTTCGTTTGACCGATAGAAAACTTCTCGAAAAGATTTTACAAGAACAAGGGCTACAACAATCCGGTTGTACCACGGATGAATGTGCTGCGGAAGTAGGACAATTATTGGGTGCGCAATTCATTATTAGTGGATCTATTGGAAAGCTTGGAAACTCATTTACTATTGATGCCAAAATGGTTTCAGTGACCACGGGAGCAGCTGAACGCGCAAAAACCGCTACGTATAGTGGAGAGATTTCTGGGTTAATATTAGAAATGGAAATCCTTGCTTGGGAGATTGTAGGTTTAAAAGCGCCGCAACGGTTACTGTTAAAACGCGGTGACAAACTACCAGAGAGCGATGATAAGGTCACTTTAGCAGTTCTAGACTTTGAACCGCGTGGAATTAGTTCACTCGAATCCCAAACATTGACCGATCGCTTTTCTACTGAGATCAATAATACCGGTAAGGCAATCTTAGTTGATAGAAATGCCATGGGTGAAATCATGCAAGAGCAAGGCTACACCGAAGCGGAATGCTCCTCAGAAGAGTGTGCAGCAGAAGTAGGTGCTATGCTTGGGGTGCAGTTCATGATCAATGGTGCTATTGGAAAACTAGGAGATACTTATACTATCGATGCTAAGATGTTTAGTGTGCAAACGGGTGCAGCTGAAAAAACAATTAATACAACTTATACGGGTAAAGTCGATGGTTTAATCACAGAGATCGAGATACTAGCTTGGGAGATAATGAACCTTAAACCACCCAAATCCTTACTAAAAAAACGAAAAGGTGGAAATACTCAAGTTGCAGATGTTCCACGCGGTAAAAGCAGATTTGGAGCCATGATGCGTTCTATGGTTGTTCCAGGTTGGGGACAACTTTATTCTGAACGTAAATTAGTAGGTTGGTCCATTTTAGGTGGTGAACTGGCACTTGGTGCGCTTGCTTTCTCAGCTTATAGTACCTATTCAACTGCCAATAGTGATTTAGTTGCATTCAATCAACAATATAATAATGCCACCGATCCTGCCCAGATTGCAGATTTAAGGTCCAAAACTTTACAAGCAGAAGCGGATCAAATCTCATCTAATGACCAAATGACTACTATGATCTATGCAGTTGGTGGGTTATGGGCGATCAATGTGGTGCATGCTTTTTTAACAGGACCAAAGTCTGATACGGCATCCAAAAAATCTGGATTTGATCTAGTCTATCATCCTGAAATACTTCAACCGCAATTAAGGTTCTCTATTGCGCTGGATTAAGCAATATATTATTCTCATTGGTTTTCTGTTCATCTCATGTGAGATTGTAGAACCTGAACTTGATAATCCCCTAGACACAGAAGCAAGTGCTGAAAAGGGAGTAGCGCCTCCTGCCTTGGTATTTTTCCCAGATAATGTCTCTACAAACACTGGTGGGAATGCGGTTGTCAATATCTATGCCTTAGAGGTTGAAAATGTGGCAGGAATTGTGGTTAAGGTGAACTATGATAATTCTAAGCTGAATGTTTCTTCCGTGAGTCCAGGTAGTTTTTTTAGCGATTCGCAAAATCCAATTTTTATTTCGGAAGACAATCAAGGTACTTTAGATATTTATTCATTTTATATGGGATCAGATAAGGTTAAAAGCGGTACCGGTCCCATTGCGGTGATCATTTTTACCACGAAAGTGCCGGGATCTAGTCAGTTAAATATTATACAAGGCTCTGAGCTATTAGATGAGAATGATGTGAATATTGAGATCAAAGGTTTGGGTAAAGGAGTGGTGAATGCGCAATAAGTTTCCTTTAATCTCATACTTGATGAAGAATCTTTTTGTTGTATTTCTATTATTGTTTCCAGGTATTAGTAAGTCACAGAACTTGAGTTTTGATGGTACCAATGATTATGTGGCTTTAGCT
>ERZ1046367.240-NODE-240-length-42481-cov-7.920591_pt1 | contig 42481 bp, 39 predicted proteins | sample MGYA00383091_ERZ1046367 | MGnify/ENA primary metagenome ERZ1046367 (study PRJEB29581, sample SAMEA5548361) | metagenome | biome: marine; feature: coastal; material: water | depth 50 m | study: Short-term variability in the microbial, nano- and picoplankton... | reverse complement strand
ATGTAAATCATGCTAAGGAATTAGGAAATGATATTCCTAGTGAACCTTTATTTTTTTTGAAACCTGATACAGCCATACAACCAAAAGGACATCCTTTTTTTATACCTAATTTTTCTAATGATATCCATTATGAAGTCGAACTTGTAATAAGAATAAATAAAACAGGAAAATATATTGAAGAAAAATTTGCACACACATATTATTCCCAAATTGGCTTAGGAATTGATTTTACCGCAAGAGATGTTCAAGAGAAATGCAAAGCGAAAGGTTTACCTTGGGAGAAAGCAAAAGGTTTTGATGGTTCAGCACAAATTAGTAGAAATTTTATTGATAAGTCTGATTTGAATTTAAACAATATTAGTTTTAGTTTACAAAAAAATGGAGAGCAAGTACAGCTAGGAAACAGCAAAGAGATGTGTTTTAACTTTGATGCAATTATTACTTATATCTCAAAATTCTACACCCTAAAAATTGGGGATTTAATTTATACTGGGACCCCTGAGGGAGTTGGTCCAGTAGTAGCTGGAGATAAGCTAAAAGGCTTTATAGGAGAAAAAGAAATGTTTAAGGTTGTTATTAAATAACCTACTTAGAAAACCTCATTTTATAAGCTACATTTACTTTTCCTTTGCTTATATCTATTAATTTTCCTTTTATCATTCTTTTACGCAAAGCAGAAATTTTATCAGTAAACAGAATTCCATCAATATGGTCATATTCATGCTGAATAACACGGGCAGTTAAACCATCAAAAGTAGTTGTATGTTTATTAAAATTCTCATCCATATACTTTATCGTAATAGTAGATTTTCTACTAACATCTTCCCTTAAATCAGGTATAGAAAGGCAACCCTCAGAAAAACTCCAGGAATCACCTGTTTCTTCAATAATTCTAGCATTAATAAATACTTTTTTAACAGGATCTTCATTCACTTCTTCGTCTTCAGAGAAAGGAGTAGTATCGATAATAAATAATCGTAGATTTTTATTTATTTGTGGTGCTGCTAACCCAACTCCACTAGCAGCATACATTGTTTCCCACATATTTTCAATAAGACTATTTAAAGATGGAAAATCCAATGAAATATCGATACATTTCTTTCTTAAGATAGACGCACCAAATCCTATTACTGGCAATATCATTATAAAATAGATTTGATAATTTTTTCAACACTAATTCCTTCAGCTTCAGCTTTATAGTTTTTTACTAATCGATGCATTAATATTGGCTGTGCAACAGCTTTAACATCCTCAATGTCTGGGGAGTATTTGCCACTTATAGCAGCATGACATTTGGCGCCCATAATAAGATATTGTGATGCTCTTGGACCTGCACCCCATTCAATGTATTTCTGTACAATGTCAGCAGTTTTTTTGTTATTTGGTCTTGTTTTTGCAACTAAGCTAACAGCATATTGCATTACATTGTCAGTAACAGGAAGTTTAGATATTGTTTCTTGAAATTTAATTATCTCAGCAGAAGTCATAATAGGATTTAGCACTACATCTTGTTTAACAGTTGTTTGCTTTACAATTTGTAATTCCTCTTCATATGTGGGGTAATCAAGGATAACATTAAACATAAAACGATCCAATTGAGCCTCTGGAAGAGGATAAGTTCCTTCTTGTTCTATTGGATTCTGAGTTGCCAAAACAAAAAAGGGCTTGTCTAAAATATACTTTTGACCTGCATTAGTAACACAACGTTCCTGCATAGCCTCTAATAAAGCTGATTGAGTTTTAGGTGGTGTCCTATTAATTTCATCAGCTAAAATAATATTAGAGAATAGTGGGCCTTTAATAAATTTAAATTCTCTATTCTCATCTAAAATTTCTGAACCAACAATATCTGAAGGCATTAAATCAGGAGTAAACTGAATACGATTAAAATTAAGACCTAATGAATTTGCGATAGTGTTAACTAAAAGAGTTTTTGCAAGTCCAGGAACACCAACAAGAAGACAATGACCATTGCAAAATATAGAAATCAGTACTTGTTTAACAACGTTATCTTGCCCTACAATAACTTTACTAATTTCTTTCCTAAACTCATCGTATTTTACAACAAAATCGTCAATACTTTTTACCTCTGTTTTCATATTAATTTATCCATTTATTTTTAAATCCACATTCCTTTAACTCTTCACTTATTTTAATATGTGTTTTATCTATTGTTGATTGAATCCATTTAAGTAATTCTTCTTGCTTTTTAACATTTAATACTACATCACTAATCATAGAGAAGTCATCAATTAAATTAGCTGTATGAGATTCAATTTTTTTATTAATCTTTAATAATCTGTAGGCACTAGTTTGATCAGGAAATTGCATTATAATAGGCTCTGAAATTTGATTAACATTTAATTTATCGACTGAATACTTTAATGATGGGTCAATATCATCTAAAATATGCATGGTAGACATATTATTATTTAAAATATAACCACCGTTATTTTTACTGTCATCATCACTATACTTAATTAAAGCATTTTCAAAAGTAAGTTTGCCAGAAATAATTTCTTGCTTAATATTATCACTTTTAGTTTTAGCATTAAAAAGTGCTGTTGATGTAACTTTATTTTTCAATAAAATATGACGAACATTAATTTGATTTCCTCTTCTTTTAATCAGCTGGATAAGATGAAAGCCATATCTTGATTCAACAACTTCAGATATTTCACCTTCCTTAAGTCTGAAAGCTGCTCTTTCAAATGAGGGAACTAACTCTCCTCTATTAACAAAACCAAGCTCTCCCCCATTTTTAGCTGATTCAGTATCATCAGAATATAATGTTGCTAGCATTTTAAAGTCTTCACCGTTGTAAACTCTTTTTCTAAAACTATTTAATCTTTCTTTTGATTTCTTCTTCTGTTCGTCAGAAATAACTGGCTTTATAACAATTTGTTTAATCTCTATTTTTGTAGGAACTTGTGGTAGATCTGCCTTCTTTTGTAATTCGAAGAAATTTTTTACTTCAGAAGGTGTTATTTTCACATCAGATGCTATTGTACTTTGTATTTTTTGTGCAAAAAACTGATCTTTTATTACTTTCGATAACTCAAGCTCAATTTCCATTTTATTTTTTCCAAAATATTCCTCAACTTTTTCAATAGATCCTAACTGATTCTCAAAGTAATTTAATCTAGTATTAATTTCAGATTCTACTTCTTCATTTGTAACTTCAACGCTATCAATTTTAGCTTTATGAATTAAAAGTTTCTGAAATAAAATATCTTCAATAATTTCACACTTAGATTGTAATGATTTTTGATTTCCTTGCAAAGTGTATTGCAAATATTGAGATTCAATGTCTGAAGATAATACAATCTCTTCACCAATAAGGGCTTCAATCTTGTCTATTGTCTGAGCATTTATGTTTAATGAAATTAAACTTATTGCAATGGTCTTTAAAAAATTATTCATTAGTATATATTTATTTTTTTCTTGGATAATGCTATCTCATATAGATCTTCTTCAAGTTCTTTTAAGTAATTAACTTTCTTTTTATTTAGTAGTACATCTTTAATTTTATCTAACTCTAATGCTAAAGGACTTGTATCTCCCTTCACTCTATATTCATCTATGTATACATAATATCTATAGTTAGCATCTTCAAAAAAAACACCATCAGTATTTATTAGAAAAGTAACCTCATCATCGATAAGCCTTGGTAGCTTATTATTAATGCTAGAAAAATAGTTCCATTTGTCTGTTTCGATATAATATTCTTTTGCATATTTGAGACAGTAATTCTCAAGTTCTTTAATAATCACCTCGTTATCAGATTTATAATTACTATTAACAAAATTAATATCAGGAGCTAACTTATCAATAATAATAAATCTTCCCTTAAATATATTATTGGATAAATCAAATTCGCTAATGTAAGAATCATAATAATCATTTATATCTGAAAAAGAAATAGAAGAATCAAGGTTTTGATTTATTAATTCCTGTTGATATGCAAATATTAACAAAGATGCTCTATAATCCTCAACCTGCTTTTCATATTTATCTAAATCTACACTTAAGTTAATTTCAGCGTGAGATAGCAGTAATTGTCTTCTAATCCAATCGTTGATGAATTTCTCAACAAAATATGTTGAGTCTTCAAGTTGACTAGGCATCTCACTTAATAGTTCAGATCTTAACAATACCTTTTCATTGACACTTGCAATTAAATTATCACTGTCTTTTGTGCTACAAGAAAGCATAATTATTGATAGCAAGAAAACAAATAAAATATTCCTCATAAATTAATTTGAAATTAATGAGTATAAAGTTTCTAAATTAATAACTACAGAATACTTAGATTTTAAAATAGTTAACCAAGCCTTTTCCAAATGATTTTGATAATCAGATATAACTTTACCTCTAATCTCATCAATACTTTTATTTCTTGCAGGTAATAATTTATTAACATCTACTATTACATACGAACCATCTTCTAAAACAATATCACTAGAAATGCCTGCTCTCCAGTCAATTGTATCGATATACTCATTATCTCCTTTCTCAAAGATACCGCTCTCAATTTTTAAGCTTAATGCTGCATTTGAATTAATCTTTTCTAGAATTTGCTCATTTGATAAACTACTCCTTTTTTTCTTGTATATATATTTTCTTACTTCTTTTGCAATTGTTTTGTTTTCACAAGAATATATTGATGCATCTAAGCGGTTATTAAAAAAATATGTAGCTTGATTATCTTCAAAGTAGCTTAGTAAACCACTAGTATCTTCAACAGCTTTTTGCCAAACGTTCTTATTTGTTAAATCAAATAGTAAAATTCCTTCTCTGTACTCTTTTAGTAACGCTTTGTATTGAGGATATTTAGTTTCTAAATTTGACTCCTCATATCTCAATAATGATACATCAACAAAATTCACATACAAATCATCAATATCACTGCCTTTAGATTGATTTTTGACGATATATTTCGCAAATTCATTTACTGTAATTATATTATTTTCAATTGTAAATAAACTAGCATTATTAACATTGTTATTTTTAAACTCACCATTAGCTACCTTAAGTGCTGTGTTTTTTCTAAAAGAAGCAAAAGCATTAGCATTATTTCTAACTTTATATGAGTCTCTTAGCTTCTTAATCAAAGATTTCTGACTTAATTCACTTCGGCTATCTTTTGCTATCATTCGTTTTAAATCAGCTTTTATAATATCGAATTCAGAAATTGGTTGTTTCTCTAACAGTTTAATAATATGATACCCAAATTTAGTTGCAAAAGGAGCTGAAATATCTCCAACATTTTTTAGTGAAAAAGCAACTTCTTCAAATTTAGGAACCATTTTACCAACACCAAAAGTTGGTAGAATACCACCTTTTACAGCAGTAGATCTATCTTCTGAAAATTTTTCAGCTACAAGTTCAAAAGCTTCACCACTAGCAAGCAATTCATTAGCTCTATTAATTTTATCAGAAGCTTCATTAAGCTTTTCTTTACTTGCTCCCACACCAGTATTAAACATAATATGAGCAACTTTAACCTTACCTAAAGCTTCTCTCCTATCATTTATTTTTATTAAATGATAACCATATTTTGTAAGAACAGGCATTGATATCTCTCCTGAATTTAAACCATAAGCTGCCGATTCAAAATCATACACCATCATAAAAGCAGTGAAATAGCCAAGATTACCTTTGTTAGTTAAGGCAGATTCGTCATCAGAATTTTTTACTGCTGCTTCTGAAAAAGAAATTTCTCCATTAATAATTGATTGTCTAATTTCTAGTGCTTTGTTGTAAACATTATCTTTATCCTCTTTAGAATCATTTTCATTTAATGAAAAGAGAATATGACTTGCACTTATATCAATAAGCATTCTAGAATAAGCTTCATCAAGCATTTGAGAATCAAATTCATTATTCTTTAAATAAGGTTTAGCTAATTGCTTCCGATATCCTTCTAATTCATTTATGAAAGATAGGTTTGTATCAAGTCCTAATTCCTCAGCCTCTCTAACTTTTAATTTAAAGTTAACAAACAATTCCATATACTCATTCAGATATTCTTTAGTAATATCAACATTGTTGTTGTTCTTATAAAAAATATTCTTAAACTCTTCTAAAGACACATTTTTACCTTCAATTTGCAAAACATTTTGAGCATTTGTAATCAAAACAAATACAGATAAAACAATACTTAAACTTAATTTATTCATTTTATTTATTTAATTTATTTTCTACTATAATTGGGTGCTTCTCTTGTAATTGTCACATCATGCGGGTGACTCTCATTAATACCAGCTGAAGTGATTTTTAAAAATTCTGCATTAGATAAATCACTTATAGAAGCAGACCCTGTATAACCCATGCCAGCTCTTAGTCCCCCTGTCATTTGATGTATAACTTCTGAGAGTGTTCCTTTATATGCAACTCTTCCAACAATTCCTTCAGGCACTAATTTTTTAACATCAAGTTCATCACTTTGAAAATACCTGTCTTTAGATCCACTTTGCATTGCATCAATTGATCCCATACCTCTATATGATTTAAATTTTCTTCCTTCATAAATTATTGTTTGACCTGGTGCTTCTTCAACACCAGCAATAATTGAACCTAGCATAACTGTACTTGCTCCAGCCACTAAAGCTTTTACTATATCTCCAGAATATCTAACTCCTCCATCTGCAATAAGCGGAATATCGCTCTCAACACATACTTGTGCGACATCCATCACAGCAGTTAATTGTGGAACTCCAATTCCTGCAATAACTCTAGTTGTACAAATTGAACCTGGTCCAATTCCCACTTTAACAGCATCAGCCCCTGCATCAATAATTGCTTTTGCAGCTTCTTTTGTAGCGATATTACCCACAATTATATCTATTTTAGGAAAAGTAGTCTTTACCTTATTCAACACTTCAATAACACCTTTTGTATGACCATGAGCAGTATCAATAACAATTGCATCTACAGATGCTTTTGACAAAGCCTTTACTCTAGTTAAGACATCGCTTGTAATTCCTACAGCTGCTGCAACTCTTAATCTTCCATACTTATCCTTGCAAGCATTAGGACGTAATCTGTTTTTAATAATATCTTTGAAAGTAATAAGACCAACTAGCTTATTTTCAGCATCAACTACTGGTAGTTTTTCAATTTTGTTTGACTTTAAAATATCTTCAGCATTATCCAAATCCTTAATTTGTGTTGTAATAATATTTTTTGTAGTCATCACCTTACTAATTGAGAGATTCATATCTTTTTCAAATCTCAAGTCTCTATTAGTAACTATCCCTAAAAGTTTAAAATCTTTTCCAACAATTGGAATGCCACCAATTTTATTTTCTTGCATCATTATAAATGCATCACCAACATTTGCACTTAATGTTAAAGTAATTGGATCTAAAATCATACCACTCTCAGATCGTTTAACTTTTCTTACTTCAAGTGCTTGATTTTCAATACTCATATTTTTATGCAAGACACCTATTCCGCCTTCTTGAGCAATAGCAATAGCCATTTTTGATTCAGTTACTGTATCCATTGCAGCGGATACAATAGGTATATTTAATGTTATATTTCTTGAAAATTTTGTTGAAGTACTTACCATGTGTGGAAGAACTTCTGAATAAGCTGGAACTACTAAAACATCATCATAAGTTAACCCTTCTTTTAAAATTTTGTTGCTCATAAATTTCTCAAATTAAAATTACGCGAAATTAACATTTTTTAGACAATAAATAACGACAGAAATGAGACTATGTATTTGAAGAATTTATCTTGTTAAGATTATGTAATTTTGCTTATTGGCAATAACTCCTAAACTGTTTATATATTGTAAGTGATAAACATAACTTCCGTTTTTTACATGTGATCCTTGATAAGTTCCGTCCCATCCTTTTTGTGGATTATTTGTTTCAAATATTTTCTCACCATTTCTATTAAATATTGAAAATGAATAGCCAATTTCAGATACAAAATAAGTAATTGGTCTAAATAGTTCATTATGTTCATCACCATTTGGTGTAAAAGTATTCGGCACAAAAATTACTGGAACTTGAGAAATACAAGATAAATTAGACAAACTACCCTCTAAAACAGCTCCATAAGGAGTTGAATTACCTTCAATTGCTTCAATATAATAACAGAATCTACCATTACCTGCACCAAACTCAGTAACTATATCAATATATCTTAAATCTTCATTGGGCTTGTTAACTCTATCCCAAACATGTATTGGTAGTAAATCAAATGGCTCTCTATTAACCGATCTATATAATCTATACTCTGACACAGAACCTAGCCATCTGTCATATTCATTAAAAGATAAAGTATTAGTATACTCTCCATCTAAAGATGGAAAATCACTATAATCAACATTAACTTCAGTTTCTAACAAAATTGTTTGAGCAAAAGAAGTGTCATTAGAATAAGTTGGAGAATCATATGGTGGAGGACTTAAAGTTACTCCACAAGTATCAACAGGATAAATTCGATATTGATAAAAATGACTATCTGTATACGGCAACACATCACTATAACTTATTGGACTTGTACCAGTGGATTTTATTTCACCAATTTTACTAAAAACACTTTCATCTCTTTTAGATCTATACACATCAAACCTGTCAACAACTGCAGATAGATCAACAATACAACTTAGGTCAACGGAACCATCATTATGATTAACTGTTGCATATTCTAGATAGTTAAATGTTGGTTTATTTGCAAATGCGACATCAATATCCAATAAATTAGAAGTAGCTTTAAATGTCGAATCAAAATTAAATGCCTCAACAACTATAGCATAAGATGCAGATGAAGAAATATTTGGTAAAACTAAATTAGTATTACCTTGTACCCTAATTGATGAATTAATTACATTCCCACTGGCATCAGTTTCTGATATTATGACATTATAATGATTGGTTCCTCCATTCCAATTTATGTAATCGTTCCATTCAAGCGAAATAGAATAATCACAAGCGTCAGAAGTGCTTTGTAAAAATATTGAATTGTGCAATTGTGATCTTGAACGTGTATTTCCGCATGAATCTATTGCTTTAACACTATAACTTTCTATTGTAGATCCAGCTAATGAATTGTTATAAATAAATGTATTTAATGATGCATCAATTGTATCTAAAGTAATCCAAGCACCTGCTTGATCTTGAATATATACTATGTAGAAATCCGCTCCTAGAGATGGAATCCAACTAACAACTGCATTACCTTGAATATCAACTGAAACATCCTTTATCTCAGGAGTTAATGGAGAAAGCGTATCTTTTAATTGTACTGAACTAATAGACGATCTGGAGACACAACCACTTATATCAGCTATTTCTACATAAAAGCTTGGGATATAATCACAGTCATCTGTAAAAAATTTATGAGTTAGATCAGGTGTTGAAATAATAATATTATCAATATTGTTTGCGTTAATATGGTGTAAGTCATAATCTGTATTTGAAGACGGCAAAAGTGGATCATGTATTGGATTCCACGAAAGATCAGCAGCTACTCCAAAATCTACAGCATAAGAATTCATTAATATAGTTGACAAAGTATCTGAAAATAATAACGAATCAGAAACAGCTCCAACATTAGTACCGCAAGTTACAGATCCAAGCAGGTAATAATAACTCTGCGAATTATTAGCTCCAGAACCAGGATGATAATAATTAGTATCTGGGTAAAAAGTACTGTCTAATAGCGCATATGGCCCGCCAAGTTGTTTAGAATGGTAGATGTCATATTTAATATTAGTATCTACAACACCTTGAGGAAAAGAGTAATATAGATCTACACCACCAGTTTCATCAACCGCAAGACATCTTAAGTCAGGCTGTGGTGGTATAACATTTATAGTAATAGTTGCAATAACAATACCATTCGCAGGGCAAAAATCATCATACGCTTTTAGGTTAAATGTATATGCACCTCCTTGTCTACCACAACCATAATCTTGCATATGATCACAATTAGATTCCCATAAAAAATCGCCTGAGATATTTCCAGGTGCTGATGAAGTAACAGTAAAGGTTGCAACATTACTTACGGCTAACAAAGGATCTAATTGTCCCCCTTCTACTTCTAAAGATAGATCTTGCATGCCCCCTGTAGAATTTATATCATTGTCATTTGCAACTACTGAGAAACTTACTAATTCACCAGCCATTACTGTTGTTTCATAAGATGGTAAACCAGTTGAGGGGTTTAAAGTTGTTAGCCAATTCTGAGGTCCAAGTGGAGGTGTAATAACGGGTGGTAAATTTTGTGCACCGTTAGGAAGCGTCCCACAAGATATAAGTGCAACATTAACATCTCTAAATACTTCTGCGACAACCTGACCGCATTTAAAAGCGGCTACCTTTATACAAGTAACAAATATTCCTGCAGTATTAGAAAAGAATGAAATTTCACCATTATTATTATTTAGAGTAGGGTTGCCAGGAATTGGCGAATTAACTGTATATGGTGCAGCAAATGGTAAAGCAATTGAATTAGGAGTTGCAGGATTATAATTAAATTCATCTCCTAACGGCTCAGCCCAACTGTAACTCAAGGAATCAAGCTCAACATCAAAAGCAAGATGACTGTAAGAAAAAGGATAACCTGTACACAGTATTGATTTAGGTTCTTCTTTAAAGATTGGAGAACTATCATGACACATATTTCCGTTTGGAAAAACAGTGCCAGACGGATCTGTGTATGGATACATTACAGACCTAATTGTCCAGTCATCATCATTCATACCTTGAGTAAGCTGACTAGATCTACAACAACTTCCCCATGTAAAATGCCATCCTGCTGCTGGTGGCGTTCCATTTAATGTGATTGGACCTGAAGAATAAAGCCACTCTTTTACAGCGCCAAATTGACCGAATGGCTGATTATCACAATCATAGCATGGCTGAGCATCAGATACACCAGTAGTTGAAATATCAGTAGTCGATACAAAATTAACATTAATATTACCCATAGTTGGGTTATTATGTACGGTAAGGAGTTCATTTGTTGTACTAAAATCAATACCGTCACAATCTTGATAAATTTTAAGGAAAAAAGTATACTTTCCATAATCTGGACTAGTTGGATCAGAATTACATTCCCATGTAATTTCTCCTCCAATAAAGTGAGATGCATATGATTGAATTGTCATTAAAATAACAAATAATAGTACTAGATTTTTTTTCATATGATATTTATTTATACAAAGATAGTAAAACTAAATTTTAGGATCAAGTTCAACAACAAAAAAAGACTTTATTTCTTACAAAAGTAATCTCTATATTTTAAATTTATTTATCCTTAAAACAGCTTCCTCATACTCTAAAATAATTTGAGACATTATTTCTGAAACAGGTAGAATATCATCAAGCAAAGCGGAAACTTGACCAATCTCAAGCTCTCCATTTTTTAAATCTCCTTCAAACATTCCCATCTTTGCTCTTCCTTTACCAAGAATCTTTTTCAACTCAATTACGCTAGCATTTTTTGAAGAAGCATCTTTTATCTGATAAAAAAAATCATTCTTCATCAACCTTACAGCTGTTAATTCTTTTAATGTTAATTCTGTTTCAGTATCATCAGCATCTATAATTTTATTTTTAAAATTAATATGTGCAGAACATTCATTACTTGCAACAAAACGACTACCCATTTGAATACCTTCAGCTCCAAGGGAAAAGGCTGCTAACATTGAATTACCACTACTTATACCGCCAGCAGCTATAATTGGAAGATCAACTTCCTTAGATATAAGTGGAATAAGACACATTGTTGTTAGCTCTTCAATTCCATTGTGTCCACCTGCCTCAAAACCTTCGGCTACAATTGCATCAACTCCTGCTTCAACACATTTTATTGCAAACTTTTTATTTGCTATCACATGAACTACCTTAATTCCATGATCTTGAAGTTTTGAAGTATATATTTTTGGATTACCAGCGGAAGTAAATACAATTTTAACCTCTTCTTCAATTATAACTTTAATATGCTCATCAATATTAGCATATAAAATAGGTAAATTAACGCCAAAAGGCATATTAGTTGCTTTTTTACACTTTATGATATGCTCTCTAAGTACATCTGAATACATAGATCCAGAACCTATTAATCCCAAGCCTCCAGAATTACTAACAGCAGAAGCTAATTCCCAGCCACTACACCAAACCATTCCACCTTGAATGATTGGATATTTTATACCAAAAAGTTGTCTTATTCTATTCATAAATTATTTACATTTGTTGCTTCACGAAAATAAAAATTTAAAACATTAAGAAATGAAAAGAGATCAAATAGTTTTTGATTTAATATCTAAGGAAGATGAAAGACAACGTAGGGGAATCGAACTAATAGCTTCTGAAAATTTTGTTAGTGAACAAGTAATGAAAGCCATGGGATCTTGCTTAACTAATAAATATGCGGAAGGTTTTCCCAGAAGAAGATATTATGGGGGCTGTGAAATTGTAGATGAAGTTGAACAATTAGCAATTGATAGAGCCAAAGAATTATTTGGAGTGGAATATGTTAATGTTCAGCCACACTCAGGCTCACAAGCAAATGCAGCAGTAATGTTGGCATGCTTAAATCCTGGTGACAAAATGCTTGGATTTAACTTGTCCCATGGTGGTCATCTTACACATGGTTCATCTGTTAACTTTTCAGGAAAATTATATAAAAATTCTTTCTATAATGTTGAAAAGACAACAGGAAAAATTGATTACGAAAAACTTGAAAAAATAGCTTCAGAAGAACAACCAAAATTAATTATTTGTGGTGCATCTGCTTATTCTCAGGATTGGGACTATAAAAAATTCAGAGAGATAGCTGATAAAGTTGGAGCTTTACTTCTTGGTGATATTGCTCATCCTGCAGGATTAATAGCTGCAAAACTTTTAAATAATCCTGCTTTACATTGTCACATACTAACAACTACAACTCATAAGACTTTAAGAGGTCCAAGAGGCGGAATGATAATGATGGGTGAAGATTTTGAAAATCCATGGGGACACAAAACTCCCAAGGGAAATATAAAAATGATGTCTAGCGTTTTAAATTCTGGTGTATTCCCTGGCTCTCAAGGAGGACCTCTTGAGCATGTTATTGCAGCAAAGGCTATTGCCTTTGGAGAAGCTCTAAAACCTGAATTTGTTGAATATGGAAGACAAGTCATAAGAAATGCAAAAACTATGGCAGAGGAATTTATTAGAAGAGGATATAATATTATTTCAGGTGGCACTCAAAATCATTGCATGTTAATAGATTTAAGAAATAAAAATGTGACTGGAAAAGAGATCGAAATTGCTTTGGTTAAATCTGATATTACTGCAAATAAAAATATGGTTCCTTTTGACTCACAGTCCCCATTTATTACTTCAGGAATTAGATTTGGAACTCCTGCTATTACAACTAGAGGTGTTAAGGAAGATACTATTTTAAAAATAGTTGAGCTAATTGATAGAGTAATTTCTAATCCAAATGATGAAGTAAATCTTCAAAAAATAAAGTCAGAAGTAAATCAATTAATGAGCTCTTTTCCAATTTTTTCTTCTTAAATTAATGAAACCGATAAATCATGAAAAAGAAAAAAATGAGATTCTTAATAAATATCGATCTCTACTCAGATCATGTGCAGATAAAACTGACAAGTCCGATAAGAAAATAATTAGAAAAGCTTTTGACCTTGCTGTAAATGCCCACAAGGACATGAGAAGAAAAAGTGGGGAGCCATACATTTATCATCCTATTGCTGTAGCTCACATAGCTGCTAAAGAAATTGGACTTGGAACAACATCTATTATATGCGCATTACTTCATGATGTGGTTGAAGACACAGATTACACATTAGATGATATTGAGAAAATATTTGGTAAAAAAGTCTCTCAAATAATTGATGGGTTAACTAAAATACAAGACGTATTTGATAAAAACGTATCACTTCAGGCAGAAAATTTTAAGAAAATGCTTCTAACATTATCAGACGATGTTAGAGTTATACTTATAAAACTTGCTGATAGACTTCATAATATGAGGACTCTTGATTCAATGCCTGTGCATAATAAGTTAAAAATCGCATCTGAAACACTTTTCCTTTATGCTCCTCTAGCCCATAGACTTGGCCTCTACTCAATAAAAACTGAACTAGAAGATTTAGGCTTAAAGTACACAAAACCTGAAATATATAAAGCTATTGCTCAAGAACTTAATGAAACTAAAGAAGATAGAAGAAAATATATCACAAAATTTACAAAGCCAATAAAAGCTAAGCTTAAAGAAACTAACTTAAAATTTTTAATGAGAGGTAGACCTAAATCAATTTTTTCTATTAGAAATAAGATGATCAAAACAGGAGTTAATTTTGATAAAGTTTTTGATAAATTCGCTATTCGAATAATTATTGATTCCTCAATAGAAAACGAGAAATCAGACTGCTGGAAAATCTACTCAATAGTTACAGATTGCTTTAAACCCAATCCAGATAGGTTAAGAGATTGGATTTCTACACCTAAAGCAAATGGCTATGAATCTCTTCACACAACTGTAATGGGAGATGACGGTAAGTGGGTTGAAGTTCAAATAAGAAGTAAAAGAATGGATGAAATTGCAGAAAAGGGATATGCTGCTCATTGGAAGTATAAACAAGAAGGAAGTAAAGACAGCTCATTAGATGTTTGGATCGAAAAGATCAGAGAACTTTTAACGAATCCAGAAAGTAATGCTGTTGACTTTATTGATGATTTTAAGCTTAACCTTTATTCTGGAGAGATCTATGTTTTTACTCCAAAAGGAGATCTCAAAACACTTCCAAGAGGAGGAACAGCACTTGATTTTGCATTTGAAATTCATACAGATGTTGGCTTAAAATGTATGGGAATAAAAGTTAATGGAAAGTTAGTTTCATTAAGTCATAATCTTCAAAGTGGTGATCAGGTAGAAGTTATAACTTCTCAGAAACAAAGACCAAGAGAGGATTGGCTAAGATTTGTAGCAACATCTCGAGCAAAATCTAAAATAAAATCTGCACTTAAAGAAGATAAAAGAGAAATAGCAATGATTGGAAAAGAGATTGCCGAAAGAAAACTAAAGCTTTTAAAAGTTTCTTTATCAACTCAGACTGAAAATGAGCTAATAAGGTACTTTGACGCAAACACCACACTAAATTTATATTTCCAATTTGGAACAGGATCAATATCAAATTCTGCTATTAAAGAATTTGTACGTCTAAAAAAAGGTGGATGGTATCAAAGTATTAAAAATAAGATTTACGGGCCGCCAAGTTTCAAAAAAGAAAATAAAAAATCTAATAAGATTATTGTTTTCAATGAAGATGATGAGATTTTAGATTATAAAATGGCTGCATGTTGCAATCCTATTCCTGGAGATTTAATTTTTGGCTTCTTATCTGTTATGGACGGCATAAAGATACATAGATCTGATTGTCCTAATGCTATTCAGCTTAGATCGAACTATGCTTATAGAATACTTCAAGCTAAGTGGATATCTGAAGAAGAAATAGATTTTATTGCATCAATTAGTATTAAAGGCATTGATTCCTTAGGACTTATGAACAAGGTAACTCAAATTATCTCAAATCAAATGAATGTCAATATCAAATCAATAAACATTAAGACAGATGATGGAATATTTGATGGAGTAATTACCTTAAAAGTTCACAATGTTGGGTTTTTAAATGATTTAACTAAAAAATTAAAAAGTCTAGATGCAATTTCATCAATCACAAGAACTTATAAACATCAATAATTTTCAACTTCTTTATTAATATTTTAAATCTTAATAATAAGTAAATTTTATAAATTTGTAAAAAATAATTACGTGCAACAAACAAATATTATTGATACCGTTAATGAAATTTTTACTGACTACCTTGCAGTTAACAAGCATAGAAAAACACCTGAGCGTTTTGCAATTCTGAAAGAAATTTATAATTCAGAAGGCCACTTTGATATCGAAGCTATGTATATCCAAATGAAAAACAAAAAATATAGAGTAAGTCGGGCAACGTTATACAATACAGTTGAACTATTATTAGATTGTCAGTTGATTCGTAAGCATCAATTTGGCAAAGCACAATCACAATATGAAAAATCTTATTCATACAGACAACACGATCACTTAATCTGCACAAATTGTGACTTAGTTATAGAATTTTGTGATCCAAGAATTCAAGGAATAAAAAATGTAATTGAAGATAGTATGGAATTTAAGATAAATAGACATGCGTTGAACCTATACGGAATCTGTAAAGAATGTCAGAAAAAAATTAAAAATTAAGAATTAGATAATCAAATGAAAGCAGACGTCTTATTAGGACTACAATGGGGAGATGAAGGGAAAGGGAAAATTGTTGATGTTTTAACATCTAAATATGATATTATTGCTAGATTTCAAGGGGGACCTAATGCAGGACATACTCTTGAATTTGATGGCATCAAGCATGTTCTTCATACTATTCCTTCAGGAATTTTTCATAAAGGCGTAGTGAATCTAATTGGTAATGGTGTTGTTATTGATCCAGTTATTTTCCAAAAAGAAATTTTTGGATTAGAAAAATTAAACCACACAATTTCTGAACTACTTATATCAAAAAAAGCTCATTTAATTTTACCAACACATAAACTAATAGATGCTGCTTCAGAACGCGCAAAAGGAAAAGAAAAAATAGGTTCTACTTTAAAAGGAATCGGACCAACTTACATGGATAAAACTGGAAGAAATGGCATTAGAGTAGGTGATGTCTCTTCTCCAAAATTTAAAGAAAAATATGAAAAACTGAAGAGGAAACACCTTCAAATATTAGATTTCTATGATTTTGATTATAAGCTTGAAGAATTAGAAAAAGAATGGTTCCATTCATTAGAAACTTTAAGAAAATTTAATCATATCGAAAGCGAACACTATATACACAATGCTATCAAAAATGGAAAAAAAATATTAGCTGAAGGTGCACAGGGAACACTTCTAGATATTGACTTCGGGTCTTACCCTTTTGTTACATCATCAAATACAATAACAGCTGGAGCTTGCACTGGTCTTGGTATTGCTCCAAATAATATTGGAGAAGTCTTTGGAATCTTTAAGGCCTACTGTACAAGAGTAGGTAGTGGTCCTTTCCCATCTGAGTTATTTAATGAAACAGGTGAACGACTAGCTAAAATTGGAAATGAATTTGGTTCAACTACTGGCAGAGCTAGAAGGTGTGGTTGGATAGATATACCGGCATTAAAATATGCAATTAATATTAATGGAGTAACACAACTTATGATGATGAAAGCAGATGTTCTATCTGGAATTAAAAAAATAAAAGCATGTACTCATTATGAACTTGATGGCAAAAAGATTGATTATTTACCATTTGAAGATAATGAAAAATTAATACCTATATACAAAGATTTAGATGGATGGGAAGAGGATTTAATGAACTTAGACAGCCTATCTAAAGCACCTGAAACTGTTCACAAATATATTTCATGGCTAGAACAAACATTAGAGGTGCCAATTTCAATCGTATCAGTTGGTCCTGATAGAAAACAAACATTTTTTCGATAAATATTGAAATTTTTATTAAATATTTTACTTCTAGCACTCTGTGTATGTGTAAATGCCCAGACAAGTAAAAGAATAGAAATAATTAATGCTGATAGTACAATTGCAAATACTATAAACCATCCTGAATATTTAAGGTTATTAAATAATGTAGTGTTTAAACACAATTCAACTACAATGTCTTGTGATTCCGCATACCACTACTCTGCATTAAACAAAATAGAAGCTTTTGGAGATATTATTATACAACAAGGAGATAGTTTAAGACTTACTGGAAATAAGTTGCGATATCTGAGTGATAATAACAGTGCCGTAATCACTGGAAAAGTAAAGCTCATTGACAAATATATGACTTTAGAAACTGAGAAAATTATTTATAACCTAAATGAAAATATTGGAGTCTACCCCTCAAATGGAAAGATTATTGATAATTCAAAATCTATATACTCTCTAAGAGGAGAATATCATGCTAGTACCTATAATTTTATTTTTACTGACTCGGTCAAAATAATTGACAAAGAATATCAGGTTTTTACAGATAATATGATTTACAACACAAAGAGTGAAACGTCATTCTTTTTTGGGCCTTCAATTATAGTTTCTGAAGAAAATAAAATTTTTTGTGAAAACGGATGGTATAACACTAATACGCTACAATCAAAATTTTTCAATAACGCTTACATACAATCTGACAGTCAAATTCTAAAGGGAGATAGTATTTTTTATGACCAAAATAAGCAATACGGCAAAGCATTACAAAGTGTTCATCTAATAGATAGTATCAACAATATTGAAATATTTGGAGATCAGGCTGAATTTTTTATTAAAGAAGACTATTTCATATTCACCAAAGAACCACTAGCAAAAATCATACAAGAAGAAGACACAACTTTTATTAGTGCAAATAATTTTTTATATCAAAATCTAGAAAGTGATAAGAAATTAATTGCCTTTAATAACGTAGAAATCTATCAGCACAATATGCAAGCAAAATGTGATTCATTTAGCCATGATTTAGAATATTCAAAAATTGAATTATTTGACAACCCAACCTTATGGGTTGATGAATTCCAAATAACTTCTGATAGCATGAAGATTTTCCTTGATGAAGATGAAAATCTAAAATCGATGATTTGCTCACCAAATCCAATGATAGTTTCTAAGGTTGATTCTTTTAATTACAATCAATTGGCAGGTAGTATAATGAATATATATTTTAGTGAGAATACAATATCTAAAATTAGAATAGAAGGTAATAGCCAAAGTCTATTTGTCATTTCTGATGAAAAAACTAATGATAAAATTGGATTTAACGCTACAAAATGCTCAGAAATTTCATTATATTTCAAAGAAAATAAAATTGAATCAATTAACTATAATGTAAAACCGAATTCTACTATAACTCCATATAATGAGATTAAAGAAAACGATAAATATTTAGATGGATTTATTTGGAAAGAGTTAGATCAACAAAGAATAAAGTTGAAATATTTAATTGATGACAAATGATGTCCTTCTATTAAATAATCTATTTTCTTCTGAAGTGTTTGAGAATAATGGAACAAGCTCCCCATACCCTTTAAAATTAAGTTTATTGGAAACTTTATCTCTTAAATAATTATATACAACTTCAGCTCTTTGGGTAGATAAAATTAAATTATCATTATTATTACCAATATTATCAGTATGACCTTGAATCTCTAAGCTTATATCTGGGTTTTTCAATAAATATAAAATCAATTCATTTAATTGTTCAAAAGAACTAGAATCAATTTTACTAGAATTAGATGCGAATACAACATTATTAAGTACAACTTCTTTACCTTTTGGATTTGAAATTATATCTAGCTCAATATTTGATAATTTATTTGCTCTTACATTCTCAGGTAAATTAAAAACAAAAATATCTTCTAAACCAAAACCACTTTGATTTGAAGTATAATAGGCTGTTTTTCCATCATTAGCAACAATTAATGAGTTCTCTGTATTAAATGTATTAATTGGATAACCTAAATTCGTTGGTAGGCTCCATTCTTTTAATACATCTGTTCTTTTACTTATAAAAATATCATATCCACCCATTCCAACGTGACCACTAGAAGCAAAGTAAAATGTTAAATTATCTGGATGAAGAAATGGTGACATTTCATCATCTTCTGTATTTATTTTAGGACCTAAGTTTTCGGGCTCTAAAAAGCCATTATTAGTAATTTGAGAACGCCAAATATCTTTACCACCGTATCCTCCACTTCGATTACTCACAAAATAAAGATATCTTCCGTCTGGAGAAAAACATCCTTGTGAATCCCACGATTTTGAATTAATGATTTTACCAGCATTAAATGTTGAATTATTATTGAGTATATAAAGATCACAACTCCCCATACTATCAAATCTATCACATGCTGTAAATACTGAATAGCCAGTATCAGATGAGAAAGAAAATGCACCTTCATTACCGTTTGTATTTAAAGTGCCAAAATATGGCTTTGACAGTGTCCAGTTACTGTCTTCGTCAAGTTTCGAAACATAAAAATCTTCTTGAAATACATTATTTTTATCAAGCCTTCTTGAATACACTAGATTTTTTCCATTATACGAAATAGCAGGCAAATATTCTTCTTTAGCTGAATTTATATTTAAACCTAAATTTTTTGGAGAAAAATCTACAGGATTATTTATAGCATCAATCGAAAATGTAGAACTTTTAATTATCATTCTTATTTCTCTAGAATCATAAAATCTAACAGAATCTTTCAAAATAAGCAATTTAGCATATTTAAGAGATTCTTCGTAGAAGCCGTTTTCATAATACAATTTTGTAATCTTCTTTATTCCATCTAAGTTAATATTTTCATCATTGTAGTATGCAGATAACAGATATGATACCGCTTTATTAATTTGTTTACTGTTTGCATAGATCGAAGCAATTAATAGCTTTGGACTCTCCCATTGTGGGCTATTTTCTAGTGCTTTACTAGCAAATTTTATAGATTTATTGAAATTACCATCTTTATTATATTTTATTGCTTTATCAAAATTTTTATAATCTTTAAATTGAGAGTATGATATAAAAGGTAGAAACAAAAAAATAAGAATATAATTTCTCATTATGGAATATTCATATATTTATGACTCTGTAAAGATATACACCATTCCTTATTTTCTTGAACAAATTCAATAATCATTGGCAAAACAATATCTTTTTTACTCCATTCAGGTTGTAAATATAATTTACATTTATTATTAACCCCAATACACTGTTCCTTAGCCCATATCAAATCGTGTTTGTTGCTAACAATAACTTTTAACTCGCTTGCAAACAATTTAATGTCGTTAATGGGAGATTGCATTTTCTTTGGAGAAAAACAGATCCAATCAAAACTACCGCTCAAAGGATGTGTTCCAGAAGTTTCCAAATGAGTTTTGTAATTATTAACTTTTAATAAATTAGTTAAATTATCAAGATTCCACATTAATGGCTCACCTCCAGTAATGACAACTGTATCTACATTATATTTTTTTATATCTTCTAAAATATCTGTTACTAAAGTTGGGGGATGAAGTGTAGAATCCCAACTTTCTTTAACATCACACCAATGGCAACCAACATCACAACCACCAATTCGTAAAAAATAAGCTGCAGTTCCAGCAAAAAAACCTTCACCCTGAATAGAGTAGAAAGCTTCCATTAATGGTAGCATTTCACCATTTTCAAGAGCTAATTTTGTTGATTTATCCATATTGCAAAAATAAGTTTTTTATCAAGAAGAATACTATATTTGCTTATTATAAAAGTAATTAAAATGAAACAAATAATTGAATGTGTTCCAAATATTTCAGAAGGAATCGATACAAATAAAATTAAAATTATTGCAACTGAAGTTGAGAAGATTGAGGGAATAAAGTTATTAAATATAGACCCAGGAAAAGCAACAAATAGAACAGTTATTACTTTTGTTGGAGAGCCACAGAACGTGATTGACGCAGCATTCCTTCTCATCAAAAAATCTCAAGAACTAATTGATATGAGAAATCATTTAGGAGAACACCCAAGAATGGGTGCTACTGATGTGTGTCCATTAGTTCCAATCTCAAATATATCAATGACGGAATGTGTTAAATGGGCACATAAATTAGGAAAACGAGTTGGTGAAGAACTTAATATTCCAGTATATCACTATGAAGAAGCGGCTAAAGAAGAAAAAAGAAGAAATCTAGCTAATTGTAGGCAAGGCGAATATGAAGGATTATCAAAAAAACTTGAAAATGAAAATTGGAGGCCAGATTATGGCCCAAAAAACTTTAATGAATCAGTAAAAAAATCTGGAGCTACGGCAATTTCCGCACGTGATTTTCTAGTGGCTTATAATATTAATCTTAATACAACTTCTACTAGAAGAGCAAATGCTGTCGCTTTTGATATTCGTGAGGCAGGAAGAATTAAAAGAGAAGGAGGCAGTTTAAATGGAAAAATTATTAAAGATAAAGATGGAAACCCAATTAAAGAACCAGGGCTTTTTAAATCTGTAAAAGGAATTGGATGGTATATTGAAGAATATGGAATTGCACAAATTTCTTATAATTTAACAAATATTAATACAGCGTCTTTACATGATGTTTTTGATAAAACTTGTGAACGTGCGAATCTTAGAGGAATGCGTGTAACTGGATCTGAACTAGTTGGTTTAGTTCCAAAAAAGGTACTTGTAGATGCTGGAAAACATTTTTTAAAAAAACAAAAAAGATCATTAGGTATTTCCGAAAAAGAAATAATCAAAATTGCTGTGAAAACTTTAGGACTTGATGAATTAGCCCCATTTAACATTAAAGAACGAGTTATTGAATATATGTTAGATGATTTAGATAATAAATTAATTGACCTGTCTCTTTCAGATTTCGCAAATGAAACTGCCTCTGAAAGCCCCGCTCCAGGAGGTGGCTCTATAGCAGCATATTGTGGATCAATAGGAGTAGCCTTAGGAACAATGGTTGCAAATTTATCTTCTCATAAAAGAGGTTGGGATGATAGATGGGAAGAATTTTCTATTTGGGCAGAAAAAGGGATGCAATATCAAAAAACACTTCTTGAATTAGTTGATGAAGACACTGATGCATTTAATAAAATTATGGATGCTTTTAGACTGCCTAAAGATTCAGATGATGCAATATCAAAAAGAAACGAAGAAATTCAAAAAGCTACAAAAAATGCGATCCTAACTCCATTTAAAGTAATGACAACAGCTTTTAATTCAATGGAAATCATGAAAGCTATGGCAGAAATTGGAAACCCAAATTCAGTTACTGATGCTGGTGTCGGAGCGCTTTGCGCAAGAACTTCAGTTATTGGAGCATTTTTAAATGTTAAGATTAATTGTGCTGATTATGAAGACAAGAAATTTGTTAAAGATATTACAGAGAAAGGACAGAAACTTGTCGATAAAGCTTGCAAATTAGAAAATGAGATTATGAAAATAACTTATTCTAGAATAAACTAAGTATAACATGAGCATGTCAGAAGAAATGAAAGCTTGCCCAATTTGTGAATCACCTTATGGATACTTCACAGGAAATAATTCATACACTTGCCCTGAATGTTCTCATGAATGGAATCTAAAAAAAACTGAAAATGATTCATTTACAGTTATTGATTGCAATGGCAATCCTCTGCAAAATGGAGATAGTGTTATAGTAATTAAGAATCTTCCAGTTAAAGGAGCTCCAAAACCAATAAAATCAGGAACTAAAGTAAAGAACATAAGACTTGTTGATGCAGATCATAATATAAATTGCAAAATTGATGGGTTTGGCTCTATGCAACTTAAATCAGAATTTGTTAGAAGAAGTTAGTAAATATTTTATATGAATCAAACATGATATTAGAATTAACTTATATTTGCAAATAAATACTTAATCGCATGAAAAAAACACTTATACTCTCAAGCTTGATTCTTCTTTTTTATTCTTGTAGTGATTCTATTTCTGAAGGATGTACTGATCCGTATGCAATAAATTATGAATCATTTGCTGATTATGATGATGGAAGTTGCCTTTATATAGTTGGTTGTACAGACCCTCTAGCTGATAATTTTGACTCCGACGCACAGTTGGAACCAGTAAATGAATGTGAATATAGTGCTAATCTTGTATATTTCTTAGATTACAGCGCCTCTCAATATATGTTAAATTGGGGAATCTCTTATTATGCATTTTATGACAGTTATAATGATTTCATTGGATACATAACAGATGACTATTATTGGACAAGTCCTCCTAATTGCTTACCTTTATCTGATGGATCTACTCTTACAACTACTTTATATTGGACTGGAAATTATGATAATAATATTGGTTCATTTTCATGGCAAGCATATCCTGATGATGGACCTGTAGCAGATTATGAATATACTGAGACCGTCATGCCCGGAGAATGTTTAAAGCTTCAATTAAGTAAGAAGAAGATTAAAGAGTATAAAGACGCAACTAAATAGAATTAAAGATAAACTTTCCAGTATTTTTAGAAGCACCTTTTTTATCAAGCATATTGATTAAATCATTGTAATCGTTTAACATATCTTGATTATTATTCATCATTTTTTTTGTTTCACTTATCAAATTATTCTTATTAAGTTTACTTTGAATTAATTCCTGAACAGTTAATTTTTCAAGGATAATATTTACTAAAGAGATATGTTTAATCTTAACAACCATCTTGGCAATAAAATAAGTAAGCCAACTAGTTTTATAGCACACAATTTGAGGAACTTTGAAAAGTGCTGCTTCTAATGTAGCTGTGCCCGAAGTTACCAAAGCAAATTTGGCATTATCTAAAAGTCCATAAGTCTCATCTTTAATTAGAATAACATTACTATCTTTAATAAGAGAATTATAATATTTGTCTGTAAATAATTTTGTTCCAGCAATAATAAATTGATAATCAGGGAAACTATCAACTATAGATAACATATTGGGCAAAATAGCATTGATCTCTTGTTTTCTACTGCCAGGTAGTAATGCGAAAATTGGCTTTTTAGATACAATTGAAAAGTTAAATTGTTTCTTTTTAATTTCATCAAGCAATGGATTCCCAACATATAAAACATCCAAATTATGTCTTTTATAAAAAGCAACCTCAAATGGAAAAATTACTAATAGATGGTCCACGTATTTTTTAATTTTAGTTATTCTACTTTTATTCCATGCCCAGAGCTTTGGAGAAATGTAGTAAAATACCTTAAAACCATTCTTTTTAGCAAACTCAGCAATCTTTAAATTAAATCCTGGATAATCTACTAGAATAATGGCATTTGGATTAAAATTAATTATATCATTCTTACAGAATTTTAAATTTCGATATATTTTGTGTAAATTTTTGAAAACACTCCAAATTCCCATAAAAGATGTTTCCTTTATGTGTTTCGCTAGAGAAACTTTTTCTAAGAGCAACTTATCTCCTCCCCATGCCCTAAAAGAAGCACAATTATCAATATTTTTCAACTCGCTTACTAAATTTGCGGCATGCAAATCACCTGAATTTTCACCAGAGATAATATAATATCTCATTTTAAAATATTTTTAGTAATACAATAACGACACCATACAAAATTGTAGCCAAAATTATTCCTCTTGCTTCTTCATCTCTGTAAGTTTTAATATTCATAAAAAATATTAAAAGATTAATCATTAAGCATAAACTAATAACATGAGATAACCTGTCTAACTCAATAATTTTCAAAAGCATGAGTCTAGGTGTTTGAATTTTAGAAAAAAAAGCAACATAAACAAAAAAAGCGGCCACAGGGGCAATTATTCCAACTGAAGTTCCTTTAATCAGCTTATTATTCATTTAAAAATAATTTCTTAATTGATGCTAAAGAGGGGTGTGAAGTAACATCAAATTGTACAGGAACAACTGAGATATATTGGTTTTCCAAAGCCCACTCGTCTGTATCATCTGCTTTATCATAATTAATAAATTTTCCTGTGAGCCAATAATAAATTCTCCCTTTAGGATCTGTTCTTTCCTCAAACTCTTCAACCCAATTTGCTTTAGCTTGTCTACAAACTCTAATACCTCTTATTTTTTGCTGATTAATAGATTTTGGAATGTTAACATTTAGGCAAATTCCATCATTTAATCCATATTTTAAAACTTGTTTAGTAATAAATCTGATAAAAGCTAAAGATTCGGAAAAATCTGCATCTTTTGAATAATCAAGTAGAGAAAACCCAATGGACGGTATTCCATCTAGAGCACCTTCGACAGCTGCAGACATTGTGCCAGAATAAATTACATTTATTGAAGAGTTAGATCCGTGATTAATTCCAGATACACACAGGTCAGGCTTTCTATCTAATAATTTATTCAAAGCTAGCTTAACACAATCAACTGGAGTACCACTACAGCTGTACTCAGTCTGTGGACCATTATCTATTTTAACTTTATCACACCTAATAGTCTCTTCTAAAGTAATAGCGTGGCTTTTACCTGATTGAGGACTATCAGGAGCCACAACAACAACATCACCAAAATCATTCATTATTCTAATTAAATTACGAATACCATTAGCAGTAATCCCATCATCATTAACAACTAAAATTAAAGGTTTTCTCATTTTTTTTCTTTACAAAACAAATCTACTATAATAATGTTGTAAATAAGATAGAAATTTTCATAATTTTGTAGAACTAAAAACAAAAAAAATGATCTGGATAATAATGATTAGCTTCATGATTGTAGGCGGAATTGTAAGCTCAAGGCTAAAAAGAAAATTTAAGAAATATAGTAAAATAGCGACTCATTCAGGACTAAGTGGCAAAGAAATAGCTGAGAAGATGTTATCTGACAATAATATTTCTGATGTCAAAGTAATTTCTGTTGTAGGAAAGTTAACCGATCATTATAACCCTAGTGATAAAACTGTAAATCTTAGTGCTGATGTATATCAAGGAAGACACGTCTCAGCTGCTGCTGTAGCTGCTCATGAATGTGGTCATGCAATTCAACATTCTGTATCTTATCAATGGCTACAAATGAGATCACAAATGGTACCCATTGTTAATTACAGCAGTAAAATGATGAATATGATATTTCTATTTGGAATTTTTGGTGTTAGCTTTTTAAAAATAATGTCTTTCTATCAATTAATAATGCTTTTTATTATACTTCAAGCAATAGTTACAGCCTTTACATTAATTACCCTGCCTGTAGAATTTGATGCTAGTAGAAGAGCTTTAATATGGCTAAGATCGTCAGGTATAACAAATGATAATGAATTAAATTATGCAGATGATGCATTGAAATGGGCGGCAAGAACTTATATTGTTGCTGCCTTAGCCTCTGTAACTTATTTACTATATTACATTTCAATGTTAAGAGACTAAGACTATTTTTATTAAAAAGAAAAGCTCTAACAATGTTAGAGCTTTTCTTTTTAATGATAAGTAAAACTTATTTCTTTGTTAAAAATGGTAATCCTGTTCTAGAATTTTCCTTAACATTATATCCATCTGGTTTAGCACAAGCAGTATCTCTAGCATCTTTAGAGAAATAATAAATAGTTTGAACTCTACCTGTTGATTTTAACGTAACATCTTTTTTGTTTAAGTGATACGTAGTACCTTTTGAATTTCCATGTGTAAATGACATAATTTAAATTTTTAGTTAATATTTTTTTACTGCCACTAATATAGTATAAATTAAAGTTGCATCAAAATACACTAGATATGATAATAATAATTATTGTTAATAAGTCCGATAAAAAGCACAAATAAAAAAGATCTTATCGTATAAATAAAATAGTTTTATCATAATAATCATAAAACACATAAACATCTGTTTTTCATACACTTAAATCAATTTAATCAAAAAAAAAGATTTACTAGATAATGAACATAATTCTACTAGAGTGATAAGTTAATAACTTTATCAATTCACATAGAAAATCTTAGATATTACAGACGCTTTAATGGTAAAAAAAAGAAATATCATCTAGTAAAATCATGTTTTTGATTAAAAATACTGTGGAATTTATTGATTTAATTACTTTTACTAAGAATATTTACAAATGAAAAAAATTATATTAATAGTACTTATTTTATCATGTATTACAACAGTATCTGCTCAGAAATTTACTGATAAATATATAAAAGAAGCGAGTCTAAATAGTGAAAAATGGTGGAGCCTAGTCAATAATGGAGAATTTGAAGAATCGTATGAAATGTTAACTGACTTACTAAAAGACAGATATTCAATTAGTTCTTGGAAAATGCAAATATCAATGTTGATGGATGAGATTGGTCAAATCAAATCAAGATCAATTGAAGAGTCTTACTTTCAAAGTGAATTAGAAGGTTTTGAAAACGGTTTTTATGTAATTATAAATTATCAGGTAGACTACACAAAAACCAAAAATCATACTGAAAATATTATTTTAAAGCAGAACAACGATTTTAAATGGAATGTGTTTGATTTTAATTACACATTCCAAAGTTTGGAATAAATTTACTCTACTAAAAAATGGATTTATCTTGTAAAAACAAGATTATCATCTAATTCATCTGCAAAAGAATAACCACAATTTCTAAATAATTTAAGATCTTGATATTTTGAAATTTTATTCTTAATTATAAAGTTAACCATCTCTCCCCTGGCCTTCTTTGCATGAAATGAAATAACCTTAAACTTACCATTTTTGTAATCTTTAAAAACTGGCTTGATGACTTTTTGATCTAACTTATTTAGTTGAAGTGCTTTGCTATATTCATCCGAAGCTAAATTTATTAGAGTTTCATTGATCTTCAACTCATTTTTTAAAGAATTATGCAATTTACGTTCCCAAAAATCGTACAAATTATTATTATCTTTAGTTTTTAAATTTGTACTCATCTCTAATCTGTATGGATATATTAAATCCAATGGCCTTAATAACCCATATAATCCAGAAATAATTCTTAAATTATCTGATGCAAATTCAATATCTAAATCATTTAATTCCTCAGCATTTAAAGATTTATAAACACCCCCATCAAACATAAACAGTGCTTGATTAACTTCTTTTGAATTAAGATTCCAGCTTTGGAATCTGTTAAAATTTAACTCCGCTAGATTTTCACTAATATTCATTAGATGACTAATATCTTTAATAGTTAACGATTTAAGCTTATCAATTAAAAGCATTGTTTCAGCTTTAAATCTAATATTTGTGGAGCAATCAATCTTTCTTTTATCTTCTTTTAATTTCTTCGCAGGTGAAATAATTATCTTCATTCTTATATTGTATTTTTGCGCAAATTAATTAATTTTATTCATGTATCAAATATTAAAAAAATATAAACTCACATCGTTACATCTAATGGTAGTTATATTAGGTCTAACAGGAGTTTTTGGAAAAATGATTTCATTAGAAGCCATTCATCTAGTTTGGTATCGAATGGGGATTGCGTGTATTAGTTTAATGGTTTTTTTAATATTCACAAAACAATTAAAATCATTCTCTAAAAAAAATTTTTTTGAATTGCTAGCTGTTGGTGGATTAGTTACAATACATTGGTTGTGCTTTTTTGAATCCATAAAAGTTTCTACGGTCTCTATTGCAGTGGTTTGCATGGCAACCTCATCATTATTTTCAGCAATTATAGAACCACTATTTTTCAAAAGAAAATTATTACCCTATGAAATTATAATGAGCATAATTGTTCTAATTGCTCTAATATTTGTAATGGGAGCAGAAACCAAATATATTATGGGATATTTTTATGGAATCATTGCTGCACTTTTTGGCACTTTATTTACCCTCTTTAATGCAAAATACATAAAAAAAGTTGGCGCTGCACAAATCACTATGATTGAAATGCTTTCCGGGGTACTCATAATCAGTGCAATTTTAATCTATCAGCAAGATTACATGGTGTTTACATCACTATTATCACTAAACGACTTTTATTATCTTGCTATACTTGCGATTCTTTGTACAGCCATGGTATTTGTTTGGATGACTGAAATAATGAGGCATATAACTCCTTTTTCTTTAATTATGGCTATAAATCTTGAGCCTATTTACAGCATTCTGTTAGCATTATTAATATTTGGCGATGATGAATTAATGAGTATTTCGTTTTATATTGGAAGTTGCATAATAATTGGAGTTGTTTTTCTTGAAGGATATCTAAAAAATAAGCAATAGATTTTTGTCACTTGCGTTATGATTAATATTTTTGTAAATTAAAAAAAGAATATGAAAAAAATTTTATTTCTACTTGTAATAAGTATGTCAACTAATGCTTTATTTTCTCAGAACATGTTTAGCAAAAATATAAAGCCAGTCAGTAAAAGCAAAGAGGGATATAACATAACAGGAAATGTCATTGGACTAAAAGACTCTACTGTAATGCTTGCATATTACTTTGGAGGAAAACAATATGCAGTAGACACTGCTGTTGTAAATAAAGGATCTTTCACATTTACAGGAGATGAAAATCTAAAAGGAGGTATTTATTTAATTGTAATGTCTGACAATAAATATTTTGATTTAATAGTTTCAGAACAGCACTTTTCCTTCACAACAGATTTTGATAATCTAATTGGAGCAATGGCATTTACCAATTCTATTGAAAATCCTCCATTCTATAATTATCTAAATTTTATTACAAAAATGCAGAAAGAAGTAACTCCGTTAAGACAAAAAATCGACTTAAGCAAAGAAGATGAGAAAGTAGAATTACAAAAAGAAATTGACAAAATTGATTTAGAAGTAAAAAAATACAGAAAAGAATTCATAAAAATTAATGACGATAAGTTTTTTTCTAAAATTGTAATTGCAACAACTGAACCTATAATTCCTAAAGCCCCGAAAGATGCAGACAAATCATTTCAATTTAGATATTACAAAAAACATTTCTGGGATAACATTGACTTCTCAGATGAAAGAATGTTACGAACACCTATTTTCTTTAATAAAATGGATCAATTTTTAGAAAAACTAACAGCAAAACATCCTGATTCTATTAATATATCAGCAGATATTCTAATTGAAAATTCACGAGCTAACAAAGATATCTTTCAGTATGTTGTTTCTTACATTACCTCTACATATGAAAGGTCTAAAATCATGGGGATGGATGCAGTTTTTGTGCATATGGTAGAAAAATATTACATAACAAATCAATGCGAATGGGTAGACTCAACTCAGTTGGTTAAGATATCAGATAGAGCCCAAAAAATTGCTCCAAATCTAATTGGCAGAAAGGCATCAGAATTTTTAGATTTTTACAGCAGGCCCTTTATGAAAGATACATTAGGTGTCTTCCATACTCTTGAAGAAATTAAAGCAGATTACACTGTATTGGTATTCTATGGACCTACTTGTGGACACTGCAAGAAAGAAATTCCAAAAATTAAAAATGATGTTGATTCATTAATTTCTATAGGTTACAATATTAAAACATTTGCTGTAGCAACTGAATTTGATTTATCCGAATGGAAGAAATTTATAAATGATCAAAAAACTGGAAGCTGGATTAATGTTGCTGATATTAATCATGATGATGAAGGCAATCCTGTAGCAAGTAGCGATTGGAGAGACAAATATGACATATATTCAACACCAGTAGTTTACTTGCTTGATAAAGAAAAGAAAATAATAGCAAAAAGGATCACTCACCAACAGATTGTTGAGATAATTAGTCGTTTAAATAGTAATTAGAGAAAAATTTCAGTAGCACCTCCATCCTTTGAAAGATAGAATCTAAGATTATACTTTCTTAAGATGGCATGCACTTCATTTCTTAGCACTCCTTCTCCAATTCCATGAATTATCTCAAGTTTGTAAATATCACTATTTAGTGCTTTCTCAATACTTTTATAACATTCATTTATTTGTATTTGAACAATTTCAAAATTATCCAAGTAATGATAATTATCTGATAATAATTCAATATGTAAATCAACTTTAAGTGTATTTCTTCTTTTTTGATTTTTTTGAGGTTTTCTTAAAGGTACTTCAGAGTCTTTTGAAAAAAAGAAAGTTCCATAAGAGTTAATCTTATCAGATCCAGAAACAACTTTCACTAAATTATCTATTGATACCATAATTTCAAAACCATCATCTGTGAGAACTGTAAACATATATGGAGAATTCACTTTTATTACAATACCCTTTTGATTGTCTTTTTTGAAAAGAACTTTATTTCCAACTTCAAATTTCATTAAAAATAAATTGGGTGAAAAATTAGCTTTCCATTATTAATTTCAATAGTCGGAGCTGGAAACTTAATAAAACCAAAGAAATGAAGAACTGAATTAACAAATTGATTTTTTGTTTTGATTTTATTTAAATCTATATCAAATGACATATAAAATTGTCTTTCAAATTCATTTCCTACAGTATGTAATGATATGGGGTATGGTTGTGTCATTTTATCTGCGCCATGACCGACAGCTAAATTTAACCATGCTGGGAAATTTCTATCATCAGACAACAATAAAGATTTAATATTTAACGAAAGCCAATAGGTCTGACCATTATAATCCTTTAAAGGCCTCTCTAGATAGTTAGAACCTAATTGCTCTGGGTTTAATGTAGCATATTTTGAAGGACTATAGCTATATTTTAACAAGATCCTTTGCTCGTTCCAAGATAGTTCCTGACCAATAGCCATAAGTGATCCTGCAGTGTTTGACAATAAATCTCCACAAGAAGCTCCCCATTCTTTTGATGTTCCATCTAAAAATTCTATAATTGATAAAAAAAATGATCCAGTCATACCTCCATACCAAATTGCTTTATTTCGTTCAAAACCCGCCCATCTATATGCTTTTATTCCAGCTACGCCACCATAATAAGATGTTGTCATATGACCAAGTTTATCCATCTGCATCCACTCTTTATTATCATTTATAAAATGAAATTTACTTCTAGGGTATCCAGCATACCATAATTGATTTAAACCAATTAAAGAAATAGTAAATGCACTTAACTCTGAAATGATTACAATCTTTTTTCGTGTTGGAAATAAATTTAAAGAATCCCTCTTATCAGAATCTAATATTTCCTTAGAAGTTACATTAATTTGAGAAAATATAAAAAGTATGAAAAAAAAAAACTTCATTTACAAAATAGTATCTTTACAAGCAGATAAAATATCAAATACCTTTTCTTGACTTGAGGCTTCTGCATAAGTTCTTAAAACAGGTTCAGTACCTGATGGTCTAATCATTAACCATGTATTTTCATCAAAGAAGTATTTAAATCCATCTATGGTCTCTACTTTATTTACTACATATTCACCAAACTTGATAAATTTACCATTTTTACAATCTTCAATTATTCTATGTTTAGTTTTATTATCTATATGTAAGTCAATACGTTCAAAAGCAAAAGGACCAACTATTTCATATACTTCAGCAATAAGATCCTCTAAAGATTTACCTGATTTTGCCATAAACTCAAATAAAATCAAACCCATCCAGATACCGTCACGTTCAGGGATATGAGTTGAAATAGCAATTCCACCAGATTCCTCTCCTCCAAGAAGAACATCTTCCTTTATCATTTTAGCTGCAATATGTTTAAAGCCGATTTGAACAGTTTCGTGATCTAATTTATAATGCTTACAGATCTTTTCAACCTTAACTGAACAAGAAAAAGCTGTAACAACTTTACCTCTTTGATTCTTATATTTAACTAAGTAATGAATGAGCAATAAAATAATATGATGAGAATCAACAAAATTACCTTTACTATCATATAAACCGATCCTATCTGCATCTCCATCAGTTGCAAAACCACAATCTAAATCACTATTAGACATTAATTTTGAAAATTCTTTTAAATTTTTGTGTATTGGCTCTGGTGCAGTACCTAAGAATCCTGGGTTATTCTCACAATGCAAAGTAGTTGTAGTTGGCAATAGATTATTTACTGCATTCATTCCGGCACCAAACATTGCATCATAAGCAAAATTCATACTTGAACCTTCAATTGCATCAATATCAAAATAATTTTTAGCATGATTACAATACATACTCTCCAAATCAATGTATGTTAAATCACCACTTGAGATTAGTGATTCAATAGAAATATTAGAGTAATCAATATTATTATTTTCTGGAATTCTATTTTCTATATCTGAAATATCTTTCTGAAGCAAGGGGCCACCAAAATCACCTTTTAACTTATAGCCATTGTACGATGGAGGATTGTGTGAAGCGGTAATAACTATTCCTAAATTAGCACCTTCACTAACAACACCATAAGAGACCATTGGGGTTGACACGAACCCCTTTGCTAGTTTTACTTTTATTCCTTTTGATGATAGAATTTTAGTTGTTGTTTCAGCAAACATCTCTCCAGCAAAGCGACAATCATGGCCGATAATTACAGTAGGATCATCAAACTTTTCATTAAGCCAATCAGCTACAGCAAAAGAAACCCGAGCAACATTTTCATTAGTATATTGATCACCAATAATAGCTCTCCATCCATCAGTTCCAAACTTAATTTTATTATTCATTATTTTTTAAAATTTATCTTTTTATATTTTTTTTATTTAACGCTTTTTGATATTTACGTGCATTTATAAGATGCTTAGCATATGTCTTTGCAAAGTTATGATATCCTGAAAAATCTTCTTTAGCACACATAAAGACAAAATTATGTGAATCAGAGTTTAAGACTGCATCTATAGCATTTATTGATGGTAAACAAATTGGGCCAGGTGGTAAACCTTTATATTTATATGTATTATACAGTGATTCAACTTTTTTATCCTTGTTTAAAACTCGTTTGATACTATAATCACCTAAAGCATAAATTAAAGTTGGATCTGATTCTAATTTCATTTTTTTTCTAATCCTATTTAGATAAAGAGCAGCAATTTTAGGTCTCTCATCAACTCTTATGCTTTGCTCCTTCACCACTATAGAAGCTAATATTGATACCTCATTTCTATTTAAGTTAATTTTACTTGCTTTATTAAGTCTATTTTGATTCCAAAAATAATTATACTCTTTTAGCATTCTATCAACAAATTCCTTAGCAGATGTATTCCAGTAAAACTCATATGTATTAGGAAGAAAAATACAAGCAATATTATCACTATTTAATCCTAAATTTTTAAGAAAAATTGAATCATTAATATAATTTAAAATTGATATTGAATCTGCTTCGATTTGCTTAGAAACGACGCCGACTAATTCTTCAATTGTTCTCAAGTTATTAAATCTTATATTAACTGGAATTTGTTTGCCAGAACGCAACAAATCAACTAATTCATTGTTATTTAAACCTTTTTCGATCTTATACTTGCCAGCTTTAATTTGAGTATGGTACTTTTTTTGTTTTGCTAACCATTCAAATGAGTTAGAATTAATTAATAGACCATTATTTGATAGTATATCAACAACATCAGAGAAATTAGAGTTAGTAGGAATATAGATATAATTAACATCAGAATTATTTATATATGTAATATTTGGTTGAAAAATTCTAGTATACAACTCATATACCATTCCAGCAGTGCCAAATATACCTATTAGTACTAATACAATTATAAATTTCTTAAATGTTGTATTTTTTCTCTTTTTCTTCAATTGTAATATTCTAATTACTTGTTTTATGATTAGGATTAATTTCTGATATTTTCTGCAAATATAGCTTTGTATCTTTTAAATTATTCTCTTTCTGCGATAATAAAAGTAAATTTTCATATGCTAATAAATAATCAGGGTCTAAAATTACAGCTTGATTCAAGCTACTTTTTGCACTATTATAATCACCCTTAATTATAGAAATAAATCCTAAATTAGCGTGTATTTCTTTAACTGTTGGGTTAAGATCTAAAGCATTATTATATTGCTCAATTGCCTGTTCAATCTTATTACATTTGACAAGGAAATTTCCATATTTAATTTTATAATCAATTACATATGTCATTAATTCTACTGCTATTTTATGATACTCTTCCGATTTAATAAATAAATTTTGTAATGCAAATATTTCACCCATTCTACTAAAAGCTAATGCTAAATCATGATCGGAATATTTTGAATAGTCAATATTATTACTCATTACATAATTAATAAGACCCTTTTGATTATCCTTTAAGTAATAATATTGAATAAATGATGTGAAATTATCACTAGAATTATTTAAATAATAAAAAGCTGAATCTAAATAAATGGGCTTGTTTTCAAAACTCTCAAAATATTTGAGGTATGCCTTTGCTTTTGACAAATTCGTAGGATTAGCATTATTTATGGCAGTTAGGCCTATAAATTCTTTATTTTCTCGATTAATATTATTATTTTGAACAGCAATTTTATGATCAGTTATCGACACGTGCATTATATCTGATGTTGTTGATTTAGGCATATGACAACTTGAGCAATTTTCTGTTTTATTATCTTCGCATAAATCATGACAAGACATACACTTATTATCAAAATATTTTGCCTCTAAATTAGAAACACTCTTGTGAGGGTTATGGCAAGTAACACATGTAATTTCAGAATTTATAAAACAATTACTCTGCTGTAATCTATCAGCATGAGAGGCCATAATAAATGAATTGTTATTTTTATATTTTGGTAAATATGTGTCCATGACATCCTTAAGTTGCATACCAGGAATAAATGAATTAAAATTTTTTCCACTAGCTAAAATTGAAGTTCCTTGTAAATGACATCTTTGACAAACATCAAACTGCAAATCTTTTGGAAGTTTAGCTGGATTCACTATCGAATAATCAATATATTTTGAAGTGTCTATTATTTCTCCTGCAAGTTTTCTTTGTACATGTACCTCTCCAGGACCATGACACCTCTCGCAATCGATACCGTCTGAAATACTATTATATTTATTAATGGATTTACTCTCATGATTTGAATAAGCGTTGTGGCAACTCATACATTCTAAGCCAATTTCTCTTGAAAATCTTGTGTTGGAACCATTCTCAAAACCAGGTGGAAGATCAGCAATTCCTAATTGAGTATAGTATGTATAGGGCATTTGATGAATATAACCATTGATATTATACAAATGTGAATTAGTATGATGTCCACTTCCAATCTTATAATCGACCTTCTTGGTTAAACTATGAGTAGTATCTAACCCCTTAACTCTGTATTCGTTAATAAATAAAGTATCATCCTTGAAAAATGGTTTATATGAAAGATTCTTAATTGAATCTTCTACAACTGGAATGCTTATATTTGCTAATACACTGTTATTTCTAGTTGCGAAATGCATTGATTTTCCCATTCCAGTTTGGAGGTATGAATCATAAATCTCAGCATGGCACATTCTACACTGTTCTTTACCTACATACTTAACAGTATCATTATGATTTAAATATTTTTCATAGCTACTAACCTCACCTCTTTGGCAAGAAAGAAAAAAAAGAAAAGAAAAGAAAAGTATTATGCGCACAGATAAAGAATTACATTGCTAATTTATAAAAATGAATCAAATTATTTTCTTTTTTATGTATCTTAAAACCACATGATTTAAATAACATTAAACTTAATAAATTTTCAGATGAAATGGTAGCACTAATTTTTTTAAGACCTAAGTTGTTTAATGAGTAATCTAAAATTAGGAACAAAGATTCTTTTGCAAAACCTCTATTTCGGTATTTTTCAGAAATTATTATTCCAATTTCAACACTTTTATTTTTGTAATTATAAAGATCTATAAATCCAACTGGAGAACAGTTGTACTCTATAACAAATCGATATTGTTTTGCTATTTTAATGTTAATTTTTGCATTTTCTATATAATTTATTAACTCATCATTTGAGAATTTTTTTTCTTCACTTCCAAAATGCCAATTATCAATGTTATTTTCAATTGATTTGAGAAAATTTAAATCAGAATATATTAATGACCTTAACAATATTTTGTTGCCTTTTAGCATTCAAAATCACCTATATAAACTAAACTTACAGCACCACTTAACCAAATATTCCTGTAGGTTTCATTAAACACTTCAAAACTAACACTTAACCCTCCACCCTTTGTATTAATATGTACAATACTCTCATCAATACAATTAGCGTGATGAAGTGCTAATGCAGTAGCAACAACTCCTGTGCCACAGCTTAAAGTCTCTGCTTCTACTCCCCTCTCATATGTTCTTACCTGAATATCATTTGAATCTAAAACAAAATTTACATTAACACCTTTTGTTTTAAAACTAGATGAATTTCGAATTTTCTTTCCTTCATTAGTTACATTTAAAGAATCAAAATTATCTACCATTTTAACAAAATGAGGAGAACCAGTATCTAAAAATAAACCATTATCTATTTCCTGAATGCTATTCACATCTCTCATTTGTAAAAATACCTCTTCATTATCTATTCTTGCTTTGTGAATACCATCTATAGCAAGAAAAGTTGTCTCGTTTGTAATAATTTCAAGCAATCTAGCAAAGTCTACAATACATCTACCTCCGTTGCCACACATGCTTGACTGCATTCCATCTGAATTAAAATATATCATTTCAAAATCAAATTCATTATGATCCCTTAATAAAATTAATCCATCAGCTCCAATCCCCATTTTTCTTTCACATAAGGCAGAAATCAAGTTTTCATCATTAATATCAAAAAAATTTTTTCTGTCATCTATAAGTATAAAATCATTGCCTGTACCTTGGTATTTATAAAATTCTAAAATCATCTAGCAAAAATAGTAAAATTGTATGTATACATATTTAAGATCTCAAAACATTAAAATCGAACAGCTTAATTGAGTAAAAAAACTATTTTTGCAGAAGAGAAATTAAAAAATAAAAATGGATATTACATATGACAATCAGCTAGATAAATGGATTAACGAAGAGAAATTAGCAATAAACACTCTAAAATCTGTTGGCACATTAATGTATGACAAAGGTATTGAGCTTATTTTGTTTCGAAGACATCTTCTTGAAATTGGAGCTTCTGAATTAATGAATTTTGTATCTTATGCAAATAATGTAGTTGGTAGAGTAAATAACATTGAAACAGTAAATATTTTAGCTGAAGAAATGCTAAAATTAAAATTAGCCCCAAGTAAAATTGACATTGGGTTGTTAACCGCTGAATATATTGAATCTAATTCACAAAATGCAAATAAATTTCTTTGTGAAAAATTAAATCATATCATTAATAAAGATAATAAATCTAAAAAAGCAAAAGATGTTATTCTTTATGGTTTTGGCAGAATTGGGAGATTAGCAGCTAGAGAACTAATTAAGCAAGCAGGAAAAGGGCAACAATTAAGGCTAAAAGCAATTGTTGTTAGGAATTTATCAACTGAACAAATAATAAAGCGTGCAGATCTTTTAAGAACAGATTCAGTTCATGGAGCATTTAAAGGAGTAATTGATGTTGATATTAAAAATAGTTCCATAATTGTAAACGGACAACAGATTAGATTCATTAATGGTGGAAATCCTGAAGATATAGATTACACTGAGTTTGATATAAATGATGCATTACTAATAGACAACACTGGAGCATTCACTGACAAAGCAAGTCTTTCTCGACATTTAAAATCAAAAGGTGTAAGTAAGGTTCTATTAACTGCACCAGGAAAAGAGATACCAAATATTGTCTATGGAATAAACTCTAAAGAAGTAGATATAGAAAATACAGATATATTTTCTGCTGCATCTTGCACGACAAATTGCATTGCTCCAATATTACATATTGTTGAAAATAAATACGAAGTTATAAAGGGGCATTTAGAAACAGTTCATTCTTATACTAATGATCAGAATCTACTTGATAATATGCACAAAAAACCCAGAAGAGGAAGGTCAGCAGCAATTAATATGGTAATCACATCAACTGGAGCTGGTGTTGCTGTTACTAAAGTTATTCCTTCTCTTGATGGAAAGCTATCTGCAAATGCTGTACGTGTCCCAACACCAAACGTCTCGCTTGCAATATTAAAATTAACACTAAAAAAAGAAACATCAGTTCAAGAAATTAATGCAACAATAAGAGAGGCTGCCCTTCACGGTAATTTAGTAAATCAAATTAATTATCAAGTTGAGCCAGATTTAGTTTCATCTGATATAATTGGAAATAGCTGTTGCTCTGTATATGATAGTAATGCTACGATTTGCACGAAAGATGGTAAGGATGTTGTACTATATGTTTGGTATGACAATGAGTTTGGATATACAAAGCAAGTAATTCGTTTAGCAAAGCAAATTGCTAAAGTTAGAAGATTAACTTACTATTAGCAGTAAAATTCTATGACATTAAAGGATAAGGCATTTCTATACTACAAGCTCTTTAACTCGTCATTTACTGGCCTTTCAATTGGCATCATATTTACAATTTATCAACCATTAGAAGACACTTCTATTTATTCTATCGGTGGGATGGTTTTGGCAGCGGGTATGTTAGTAATTGCTAAATTTTATGACAGACTATTAAATATAGATAGTTTCTTTAAAATCTCTCTATTTGTTGAGTTAATAATTTTACTTACACTTCTAATCTTTCTGTACTTAAAATACTCACCCTTATCAGCATTGTTAATTTATTGCGGCTACCAACTTACTTTTATTTTTGGAGGTTACCTTGTTAGAGCAGAGACATTAGTAGCTGAGAGTAAGGAATTGTTAGGAAAAATTGATGTAAACAAGCAATTAGGTTACTTAATAGGACTTGGACTATCATTTGTTTTTTACAAGATTCTAGAACTTGGATATGACATCTCTGATTCACAAATTCAAATAATAATTTTACATTATTTCCTTATCTCATTACAAATTTTAATTATCATTCTATTACTAAATAGTTTTAAATTTAAACAACATATTTAAATTATCAACAAGATATTAAAATGCCTTTATTATTGTAAATTATTACTAATTTTGTATAAATAAAAATAAAAATAATGGCAGTAGAATTTACAGATGCAAACTTTCAAGAATTAGTTATTGACTCAGACAAACCAGTTTTAGTTGACTTTTGGGCAACCTGGTGTGGACCTTGTAGAGCAATAGCTCCAGTAATTGAAGAGCTACACAATGAACTCGATGGAAAAGCAGTAATAGGAAAGGTTGATGTTGATCAGAACTCAGAAGCACCTCAAAAATATGGAGTAAGAAACATTCCTACATTACTCGTATTTAAGGGTGGAGAAGTAGTTGACAAAGTTGTTGGAAATCAACCAAAATCTAAGCTGATTGAGATTCTTGAAAATCATATGTAATTGATTCAGAAAATTATTCTGTTAACTCGTTTCCTAAATCAATTTTATGAAAAAACTAGATTATACTAAGTTTTCATCAAATATTGAGCTATTTGCAAATCAAGTTGTTGAAGGTTTTATTACTGGTAAACATAAGAGTCCTTATCATGGGTTTTCAGTAGAGTTTGCAGAACATTCACCCTACAATCAGGGAGAAAACACCAAACACGTTGATTGGAAACTTTTCGCAAGAACTGACAAACTTTTTAACAAAAAATTTGAAGAAGAAACCAATCTTAGATGTCAACTTGTAATAGATGGGTCTTCATCTATGTATTATCCAATAGTAAAAGATCCAAGCTTTAATAAACCAAATAAATTATTATTCTCAATCTATGCATCTGCAGTATTAACAAATTTACTTAAAAGACAAAGAGATGCTGTTGGTTTGAGCATTTTTTCTGAAAAGTTGGATGTACATACACCAAGTAAAACAACCAAACGACATCATAGAATATTATATGCAGAGTTAGATAAACTCTTAAATGAAGATGGGCTAGAATCGAAGCTAACAGATTCATCTAATGCTCTTCATCAAATATCTGAATTATTACATAAAAGGTCTTTAGTAATCATCTTTACAGACTTCATTCATCCACATAAAACATTAGATGAACAATTTGAAGCTTTTAAACACCTAAAACATAATAAACACGAAGTAATTTTATTTTATTTGAAAGAATCTAAAACTGAAATTAACTTTGATTTTGAAAATCGTCCATTTAAATTTATTGACATTGAAAGTAAAGAAGAATTAACAATTAGTCCTAATTCAATTAAAGATAAATATCAAAATATTTCAAAAAAGTTTGAACAAGATTTACGAATAATGTGCTATAAATATAAGATAGACTTTATTGAAGTTGATATTAATAATGGCTTTGAAAATATATTAGATTCTTATTTATTGAAAAGGCAAAAAATGTTTTGATATTTTAAAAAACAAATTATATTTGCAACGCTTAAAACGGTCTGGTAGTTCAGCTGGTTAGAATACATGCCTGTCACGCATGGGGTCGCGGGTTCGAGTCCCGTCCAGACCGCAACTAAAAAGTTTAAACCCTTGTAATCCAAAAGATTGCAGGGGTTTTTTAATTTCAAGGGGAAGGATTAGGGGAAGGATTTTCGACCTAGAAATATCTTAATTAATTAGATCACCTAAATTATCATTTACCATAAAAACAAACTTAATAGTTGTTGATAACTAGTTTTTCAACAAAATGTGGAAAACAGTGTTAAGAGTTAAAACCTATTATTTTTTGTAAAAAATTGAGTTTGAAGTAATTTTACAGTAAATTATTAAAATAAATAGAAAATGACTGAATCTGAAAATATATTTTTAACTGAAAAGCAGGTAGCAGGAAAATACCAAGTATCAACAAGAACGTTACACAACTTACGAAAAGAAGGAAAGTTAAAAAATGGAATACAGTACTTTTACTTAGGTAAACAAATTAGATATAAATCTAATGAATTACAGCAGTATTTTGAGACTTCAACATTAACTTATTAATTTAATTAAAACGTATTAAAACAATAAATTTTTGGGTGTTTCACCCTTTAATCATTACTATATCTATACGTTAAGTTAACTAATCATAACCAATTATAAATCAACATATTATGTATACACCTCAACAAAGTCAAACAGTTAAACAAATGAGTAATTGGTTAGCTAAAACTAAGTG
>ERZ1046367.230-NODE-230-length-43921-cov-21.311129_pt1 | contig 43921 bp, 54 predicted proteins | sample MGYA00383091_ERZ1046367 | MGnify/ENA primary metagenome ERZ1046367 (study PRJEB29581, sample SAMEA5548361) | metagenome | biome: marine; feature: coastal; material: water | depth 50 m | study: Short-term variability in the microbial, nano- and picoplankton... | reverse complement strand
AAAACTTATTGTATGCAGATAGAGATGGCAATATTGCTTATCAATCACCTGGAAAGTTACCAATTCGAAGAGAGGGTTTATTCGGAGATTTACCAATCGAAGGTTGGATAAGTGAAAATGATTGGCAGGGATTTGTTGCTTTTGAAGACTTACCGTTTACATTAAATCCATCTTCTGGATATATCATTACTGCAAATCAGTCAGTTCATCCAGATCAACCATGGCCAAATTACTACTCAAGAGGCTACAGAGCTGAAGCTATAGAAAGAGTAATTAATCAGTATATGGCAGATAAGATTTCAATAGATGATATGCAGACCATGCAAATTAATAACTTTGATTACTCAGCTGCTTATGTTTTACCCTATGTTTTCAATAATGTGTATATTGATTCACAAGTTTTAACTGAACTTAAAGAGTGGGCTATAAGTGAAGAAAAGTTCGAAATGAACAAAGAGTCTACGGGAGCAGCTGCTTGGGCGGTATTTTACAAAACTTTAGCTGAACAAACTTTTGAGGAATTAGTTGTCTTCGACAATGCTGGTAACGAGATATCACTTCAACCGGGTAACTCTGATTCAACATCTGAAATATTTAGAACTCTGCTTAAAAATCCGAATCATATTATGTGGGATGATGTGAACACATCAGGTAAGGAGAACTTAACTGATATTTTGGAAAGAACATTAAATATTTCTGATAAGGCAATAGTTGAGATTTTTGATTCTTCAGATAGCGAAGATTGGGAGTGGGGAAAAATACATACTATTACTTATCCAACAAACTTGTTAGGAGAAGCAGGAATCCCAATACTCACAGGTCTAGTAAATATTGGCCCTGTTGAAACAAGCGGATCTAACTTTGCCATAAACTCAACAGACTGGGGTTTTGGAGATGATTTTACAATAGGAAGTTATCCTTCCATGAGAATGGTTGTTGATCTGAGTAATTTAGATAATTCAAGAACTGTACTTCCATCAGGACAATCTGGTCACGTCATGTCTAAGTACTATGATGACCAAGTTGATAACTGGATAGAAAATGATATGTATCAAAACTATTTTTCACGAGAAGTAGTTGAATTAAACCAAAAAGACTTAATGTACCTTAGGCCTTAATAAATTTTTCAGTTCTAAAAAAATTAAAGAAACTCAAGGTTGCAACTGCACAAAGTAAATGCCAAACCATATGTGCTTGAAGCCACGAGTCTGGTTCACACCATGGATGTTCTGGGACACCGGTTTCCCAAATTATCAAGGCTCCAAAAAAGGATGCTACTCCAATGAAAAACCAAGGGGTATATTTTCTCTGAGTTCCTCCTTGAAGGTTAGGAATAAATGCTGGCATGAAATAAAAAAGTATTTCCCAATTTTCCTGAAAGTTTTGTAAAGATTCGATCACTGGACTACCAAAAAGTTCTTGGGTTAATAAAACAGTTAAGCCAGAAAGAAGTCTTCCATATATATTAGGAAGTTTTACCAACACCTCAGTGGCAATCCACAATCCTATACTAAGTTCAAATAAATCTAGACCAATTCCTAGCCCGCTGTCAATAAACCAGTAGCTGTAAGCATAATAAGTGAGAAGAAAAAAGTATGGAATAAAGAATGTTCGTGAACGGGTAGATTTTTTAAGAGTATTTAGATTATAAATCCATAAAATCAGGACATAAGAAATCATCGACACATTATCTAGCCAAGCACCAAATCGGGTATGTGTCCCATGCATTGCCATTGAAGCTGGTCCTAAAAAAGTAGATGCAGATGCATATAGAAGTGCGATTTTAAAAGATCCAAATAATGGAGGATTTCCCTCTGTGGCATCTTTAGAGAGTCTAAAAAACATATATAAACCGACGACAACAAAGCCTAAATTCCCTAAGGTATTTGCTGGCTCTCTAAAAAACCCCCCACTTACACGTTCACACCATCTGGATATCTCACCAATTGCTTGTTCATTTGGTGCAGCTGCTCCCCATCCATTTGCTCCAAAAAGTATGAACAGTGCTGCAGTAATAACTACAGAGATAGAGGCAAAGTGGAAGTAACTGAGGGAAGCTTTATTTTTTTGATTCATTAAGTGCAGAGTTTATATCTTCTGTAAGATCTTCAATATTTTCTAATCCAACAGATATTCTAATTAAATCATCTGGAGCACTCGCTTCTGTACCTTGAGCGTTATCGTGGGTCATCAGAGACGGTAATTCAATTAAACTTTCTACACCACCAAGACTTACTGCTAGTTTGTATAATTCAAGTGAGTTCCAGAATTTTTCCATATCAATATTTTCATTTAAATAGAAACTCATCATTCCACCAAAATAATCCATTTGCTTGATTGCTATTTCATGATTTCTAAAGTTTGGAAGACCGGGATAACGTACTTCTTTTATATGTTCCGACGCTTCAAGGAACTCTGCTAACTTATGAGCATTTTCAGAATGAAGTTTTATTCTTGGACCCAATGTATAGAGTCCTCTTTGAACTAAGTATGAATCAAATGGTGACATAATTGCTCCACCCTGTCTTTGGTAAAACATTAGTTCTTCGTGCAGTTCTGCATTATTTGTTACTACTGCACCACCTAGAGTGTCACTGTGTCCACCAATATATTTAGTAGTTGAATGCATTACGATATCAACCCCATGTTCTAAAGGTCTAGTGATGAATGGAGTCGAGAACGTGCTATCAGCAACGAGTATTGAGCTACTATCATGAACAATCTCGGCCGTTTTTGCCAAATCATAAATATTTACTGATGGATTTGAGGGTGATTCAACCCAAACTAATTTAGTTTTGTCATTAATAAGACTTCCAAGTTTTTCATAGTCAGCAAAGTCACAGAATTTAACCTCTACTTGTCTTTGAGTCATTACTTTTGAAAAATAATTAGTGGTTCCTCCATAAACATCCTTAGTAATGACCACATTCTCTCCTGGTTTTACTAGCTCTGCAATCAAACTCACTGCTGACATACCGGATGCCATCGCTAAAGCATGCAGATTTTCGTAATCCTCTATACCTTCAAGAGATGCGAGAGTTCTTTCAAATATTTCCCTAGTTGGGTTATTTACTCTTCCATAAAAGTATTCTGAATCACCTGGTACATCATGTTCATAGGTTGTTGAGAGATGAAGTGGAGACATAATATCTCCTGTTACTGTTTTAAAACGTTTACTGGTGTGGAGTGCTTTGGTGTTCATTCCATATTTTTTAGATTTACCCATAAAGTGATTTTAAGGCTTATTTTTACGATTGGTATAAAAATACTATATTTTTCCTTGTAAGTTTGAAAAAATCTTTTAATTTAAATTACATGATAAAGAAAATATATATTGCAGGCCCATTGTTTAATGTTCATGAAAAAAAATATCTTGAGGAGATAGCAGAAGCATTAGAAGGTTCGGGATATGATTGTTTTCTTCCACATAGAGACCAGACAGGCATAGATCCTGAAGAGTTAAAAGATAATGATATGTCACAATCCACAAAAGATATTATTTTTCAGACTGACGTGAATGCTTTAACTGATTCAGATTTAATTGTCGCTTTAGTTACAGGACAAGATATAGATTCTGGAACAGCATCAGAGATTGGTTTTATGTATGCAAATAACAAACCAGTTATTGCAATTACAGCTGAAGAAAGAAGGTACCGTAATTTATTTACTGAAGGAATGTTTAGTAAAACAGTCCATAATGTTGATGAACTTTTACCTTTGATACAACAGTTCAATACTTAAAAAAGTTTATTAAGATTTTACGATAAGACTTTTATAACCTCTAATACCAAAAGAACCAGTGCGTTCTGGCTCAGTGGCTATCTGTAAATTTCTTTTTAAAAGATGTTCGAAAGATATCTCTAACTCCAACCTTGCAAGATGAGCACCTATACAAAAGTGAATACCTCCACCCCAGCTACTATGATCTTTATTCTCTCTTGCAAAATTTAATGTCGACGGATCTTCAAAAACTTCGGGATCTCTATTTGCTGAGCCAAGTAAAATTGCAACTTTAGAGCCTTTAGGAATCTTGTAGTTTTCAACTTCTGTATCTTCAAGAACATATCTTTGAAAAAACTGAAGAGGGCTATCCCACCTAATAAGTTCTTCAACAACGTCAGTCATCGTTGAAGCCTCTGAATGTACTTCATCGTAAGTTTTATTATTTGATAACAATCCGTAAAAGCCATTTCCAAGAGTATTTACAGTAGCTTCATGACCTGCATTTAGCAGGAGTATTATCGTGCAAATTATTTGATGGTCAGTCAGCTTGACATCGTTCTCAGTAACTTGAGATAATCGAGTCACCATGTCATCTTTTGGATCAACTCTTCTTTTATCCAGTAATTCCTGGGCATAAGCAAAGAAGTCTTTAGCGGCATTTTCAGCATTTTCAGCATCAATGTCACTGACTTTGAAGTCATACATTTTTACAATTTTATGAGACCAATCTAAAAACTTTGCATGGTCAGATTCTGGAACTCCAATAAGTTCACTGATAATGCTTACAGAATATGGCTGCGCATAATCTTTAAGCAAATCAAAACTTGATCCATCTACACCTTTCAATAATTCTGCTGATTTTTTTTCCATAAAAGGAACTAGTTTTTGAACTGCTCTAGGTAAAAATGCTTTGGCAACCAAACCTCGAAGCTCTTTATGAAGTTCTCCTTCAAGATTTAAAAGTGAGAATTCCTCTGATTTCCAGAAGTAGTCATAATCTTCATATTTTTCTGATCTTTTATATCCCACATAAGTTAATGGAACATTTGTAGACGCAACATCACTTTCAAAATTTTCTATATGACTATGTGTTGTTCCAAAAGTCTTACTTGTTTGTACATTTCTCACATCTTTGTATCTTGTTATAAACAAAAGATTATTCACTTCGTCCCAAAAAATAGGAGTACTATTTCTAAACTCTTCAAACGTTGAATAGGGATTTTTTATAAAATCAGGATTTTCAGTTGGTAAATGGAGTTCAGGAATATTCATGTCTTAATATTAAATACTCTAAATGATGCAAGTTTCAAAAAATTAAAAAATTTTTGAAAACAAAAGCATGATTATAAACAAGATGATATTATCAAAAACAAGCAGAATTCAATTGTTGTTACAACATAAATCCTGCTTACGATGTTTATTGGGTAACCACCGTAAAAAAACCTGAGTAATTAATAAAAAGAGGTGTGTATGTCCATAATCAAAATTGAAAACCTTTCCGTTCAATATCTAGAGCAAGAAGATAAAGCGTTAGATGAAATCTCTCTTGAAGTAGAAGAAGGAGAATTTGTAGCAATTCTAGGCGCTCATGGAGCAGGAAAAACGACACTTTGTTTATCTATTAATGGAATAGTTCCAAATATGATAAATGCGGATATGTTTGGAATAATTGAAGTAGCTGGAGAAGTACCTCCTAAAATCCCAGTAAGGGAACTTGCAAGAAAAGTTGGGAGTGTTTTCGATAATCCAGAATTTCAAATGAGTCAACTCACCGTTTTTGAGGAAGTTGCATTAGGATTACAAAATTTAGGTGTTGATAAAGAGACAATAATTGAAAATATAACAACATCTTTAGAATTAGTAGGACTATCTGGATTCGAAGAGAGATCACCTTTTGAAATTTCAGGGGGACAACAGCAAAGACTTGCAATGGCTTCAGCTCTATCAATGAAACCTCAAATTTTAGTGCTTGATGAACCTACCTCTAACCTTGACCCCATAGGAAAAGAGGAAGTTTTTACAGTTACTAGAAAAATAAACCAGGAAGAGGGATTGACTGTCATAATTGCAGAACATGAAGTAGAGGTAATTGCTGAGTATGCAGATAAGGTTATTCTTTTAGAACAAGGAAAAATAACCCAAGTGGGAACACCTGAAGAACTCTTTCCAAAAATTGTTGAGATGCAAAGCAATGTAGGAGTAAGAATCCCGCAGATTACTGATTTCGCATCAAGAGTTCCTAATAAATTTCAAGGAAGTATTCCAGTTACCGTTGAACAAGCAATAGAAAGTTATATTCAATGAGTGGTACAGAAATCAAATGCACAAAAGTAGGACACACTTATCCAAACGGAGTTCAAGCAATTAAGGATGTTGACGTAACAATCAACCAGGGTGAAATGGTTTCAGTAGTTGGTCAAAATGGTTCTGGTAAAACTACGCTCGTCAAGCATTTCAACGGTTTACTTAAGCCAACGGATGGAGACATCACGGTAGGAGATCTCAACACTAGGGAGAATCCAGTTGGTTTACTTGCTGAAAGGGTGGGATATGTATTCCAGAATCCTAATCACCAAATATTTGCAGCTTCAGTACATGAAGAGCTTTCTTTTGGTTTAAAAAATATTGGATTAGGAGAATCTGAAATTGAAATAAAAGTTAAAGATATAGCTGAAGAGTTTTTACTTACAGAATATTTAGAACTAAACCCCTATCGTCTAGGTTTCTCATTAAGAAAAACCGTGGGAATGGCATCAATAATTGCGATGGAGCCTGACGTAGTAATTCTTGATGAGCCTACTACAGGGCAAGATTATTCAGGAGTAAAAACAATTAAGGAATCGATGGCCAAATTAAAAAGCGAAGGAAAGACAGTAATCGTCGTTTCCCATGACATGCCATTAGTTGCTGAAGAAACAGATAGAGTCCTAGTAATGTGTAATACTGAACTGATATTTGATGGGCCTCCTGCTGATTTGTTTATCAATAAACCTATATTAGAAAAAACAAACTTGAAACCACCACAGATAACTGCCTTTGCAGAAGCAAAAAATTATGGGAATAATGAAAAGGCAATACTTTCTGTAGATGATGCTCTTAAATATACTTAAAAAAATAAAACAGAAAAAGCAAGTAAAATCTGAAAAAATTATGTGACGCTCTACAGGGATGCTTATTACTTTGTAGAATCGGATTGTATGTAAATTAAATTAAGACTTGCTCCTTCGAGTCAGTAATAAATTAATGAACATAACGATGTTTATTAGGTAAACCACCGTAAAAAAACCTGACGGTGTTGTGATGGCCCACCGTTAAAAAATCATTACGATGTTTATTAGGTAAACCACCGTAAAAAAACCTGACGGTGTTTTCATGTCCCACCGTTAAAAAAACCTGACGGTGTTTTGAGAAGATCCACCGTAAAAAAAATTAATTTATATTAAATAATATAGATATAGAAGGGGGGATTTGTGAAAGACCAAGATACTTCACAAAGACTAAGCAGCGCTACAGGCGGCGGTGTTCCTTTAACATACGTGATTGCGTTAGTACCGGTTGCTTCCGTTTTGAACGTAATTGGAGGAACCGTAGCTGGTGCGCTTAAATTACCTATATTCCTTGATATGATCGGAACAGCAGTCGTTGCTATGACGATCGGTCCTTGGTGGGGAGCACTTGTTGGTGTTATAACCAACGTAACAAGTGGATTCATCACTGGACCAGTATCAATACCATTTGCAGCATGTAATGTTGTTGGTGCATTGATCTGGGGATATGGAACTAAATGGGGTTGGGCAAATGACAAGCTAAAATTCTTTGGATTGTCAGTAGCTTCAGCCGTAGGCGTTTCGTTAATGGCAGCACCAATAGTAATATTTGTGTTCGGAGGTGCAACAGGTCACGCATCTGATGTTCTTACTGCAGGTTTACTTGCAGCAGGAGGAGATATGTGGACTTCAGTATTCTCAAGTAACATAATTGTTTCTTCAGCTGATAAAATTCTTTCGTCATTCTTGGCGTTAGCAATAATTGGAGCACTACCTACTAATTTGCAGGTAACTGGACCAATTATGAAAGCTGAAAATATGGGTAAAGCTGTCTTAATTACAGCAGGTACAGTTGTAGGAGTTATTCTTACAGTCGTATCTATGAACCTATAGGAGGTGGATAGTATGAGAGAAGTAACATCTAAAGATGGTCTTGGTGCTGGTATTGTCGGCCTTGGTGTGATGTATATGGTTTATCCATATGCAGCATCAGAGTTAGCTGGAGATGCATCATTTGGAACGCTAGCAGGAATGTGCTTAGTAGCTGGTTTCCTCACAGTATTGTGTGGAATAGCTGTTATTCGATTCAAAGACTAAAAGACTAAAAGACTAAACGAAGGTATTTAATTATGTTCAGCAAAAAAGTTGAGCAGGTTAAACACTTACCCTTAAAGATCGGAGAGGTTGCCCGGTATGTAATAGTACCGGGCGATCCAAATAGGGTCGAAATAATAGCTTCAATGTTTGATGACTATACATTACAAGGAAGCAACAGGGAGTTTAACGCTGCTAAAGGAACCTACAAAGGAACAGATGTTTCAGTAGTTTCTACTGGGATAGGTTGTCCATCAACAGCAATTGCAGTTGAAGAGTTAGCTTATATTGGTGCAGAAGTTTTCATTAGAATTGGCACCTCAGGAGCAGTAGAAAATTCAGTAAAAAAAGGCGATATTTTTATTGCTACGGGAGCAGTTAGAGATGATGGAACATCTAAACAATATATACCAATAGAGTTTCCCGCAGTAGCTGATTTTGAAGTTGTAACAAATTTGATTAAAGCGTCAAAACAATTAAATATTGAATCCAAGGTTGGAATATGCCAGTCAAAGGATTCATTTTTTGGAGAAGTTGAGCCAGAAAGAATGCCTGTAGCACCATATCTTGATTACAAATGGGAGGCTTGGCAAAAAGGAGGAGTTGGAGCATCTGAAATGGAGGCAGCTACATTATTTACGTTAGCTCAAATAAAGAAATTAAAAGCTAGCGCCGTCCTAGCGGTAGAGGTTTCAGATGAAGAAACTGTTAAAAAAATGACAAAAATGGTTTTAGAATGTATACATATTATGGAAATGGAGAGATTAAATGAAAAATGATGGTGTAGCTGATGCAATCGGTGGATTATTAGATACATATAATGATGAAAAAGAAGCAATGCAATATCATGTCCAACTCAAGAATGGAGATGTATCAGATTTTGTAATTCTACCGGGTGACCCTGGAAGAGTTGAATTTATCGCTGAACATTTCGACTCAGCAACATTAGTTGCAGACAACAGAGAGTACAAAACCATGACAGGTAAATATAAAGGTAGATCTGTCTCTGTAACTTCCACGGGTATCGGTTGTCCATCAACAGCAATTGCAGTTGAGGAGCTTGCAAATGTAGGTGCAAAAACTTTTGTAAGAATGGGAACATCTGGCGCCATGCAAGACTTTACAAGAGTTGGAGATAAAATTGTTGCTACAGGGGCCGTTAGATATGAGGGTACTTCAGTACAGTATATGCCAATAGAGTTTCCTGCTGTAGCGTCTCATGATATGGTTGCTGCATTAGTCAAGGCATCTGCCGATGCTAAATTAAATTACCATACTGGAATAGTCCAATCAAAAGATTCATTTTACGGACAACACAATCCAGAGGGTATGCCTATAGCTGCAGAGTTAAAACAAAAGTGGGAAGCCTGGGTAAAAGGAGGAGTGCTTTGTTCGGAAATGGAAGCAGCCACTTTATTTGTAGTTGGTTCCTACAGAAGACTTCGTACGGGAGCGGTTTTATTAGTTGCTGGAGATCAAGCAAGAGGAGAGTCTCTTACAAAAGAGGAATATAAGCAAAATATGACAGAGTCAATAAACATGATTTTAGAATCAAGTCTAGATATAGAGGAGGAAAAGTAGTAATGGCTAGAGTACCTGTAGGAGCATACGTACCAGGAAATTCATTTTTCCATAAAGCTCATCCATTTGTTAAGTTTTATTGGGTACTTGCATTTGTGTTTTTTTGTTTTTTTAACAAGAATCCATACATAAACTATGCGCTCACTGCAATAGGTTTAATGTTTGTAGTTCTTGCAAAAACTTTTCCTAGCTACTTAAGAACAATGGTAATTTTTGGCCCGGCTGCCTTTGCTATGATTTTCTTACAGTCGATAGTCCCTCCTGCAGTTTTTGACAATCCTCAATACTTAGCAGACCTTGGACCATTTTCTCTCTATACAGAGTCAATAATCTATGGCATGCTATTTAGTAGCAGGATATTATGTATTTGTACTTGGTCAATATTGATGTTGATGACACTGCACCCAGGAGAACTATCTTCCGCTCTTCAGAGAGCAAAAGTACCATATACAGTCAACTTTATGATTACTACGACTTTGCAATTAATTCCTATTCTTCAAAGAGAGTTTGGAATAATTTTATCTGCTCAAAAGTCTAGGGCTATGCAGGCTCAAGGATTCAAAGCATTGCTGCCAAGTATCATCCCAGTATTTGCAGGGGCGATTGATAGAGTCCAACAGCTATCTATGAGTCTAGAAACAAGAGCATTTGGATCTGAAAACGAAAGAACTCTTCTTAGATATAAAAAATTTACTAGTAAAGAAATTGTTCTTTCAATAGGAGCTTTAGTCCCAGTTGTTTTAAGCGTATATGGACGACTAAATTTAAATTCATTTGTACCAGAAAATGGATTTTCATTGAGTCCCGAAGTGGGTGTTTTTTTAGTAGGGTTTTGTGGTTTTGCATTTCTTTCAATAATTTTTGGAGCAGGAATAGCTATTAGACTTTTTGGCAAAAAGTAACAAAATCAATTGGCCAATACTCAAGATTTCATAAAAAAAAATTATGTATTTAATTATTGCATGTTTATTTTTGATGCCATTGGTTTCGGATCAGCCTTCGCACTATTAATTCCTGGAAGCTATCTACCTGATGTTGCTTTAACAATCTCTGACGAGTGGTATACACCTGCTCTGATTGTAATTATCTTTTACGCAGTGGGTATTTTTTCACAGTTTTTAACATCTGCACGAAGAAATAAAGAACAAGACTCTAAGAGAGGAGTTATCTTTTGGGGAATTTGTGAAAGAGTTGGAATAGTTCTCTTAGCTTTGACCTTAAGCAGTTATTCAAAAACTGACATGGGATTTATTTATTTTGTGGTAGCTTATGTAATTTTTGTATTTAGTGCAGGTGCAATTCTTCCATCATACTTTGATCTTGTATCTCGGGTACTTTATAAATTTCGATCAGTATTTTTTGCATTAAACCTAACTTTTGGATCTGCTGCTGGTTACTTAGTCTCAAGATATGTTGATAGACAAATTGCAGAAAGTGGTTTAATTGACGGTTATGTATCAGGATTAATTTTAGTGATAGCGATAACAGGTATTTCGCTGATTCCTCTCATCTTAATCCGGGAACCACAAACAGGTTCTAAGGGAAAGGTAAAACTCTCTGTTAGTGCTCTACTTTCTCAGTTCAAAATTTGGAAACAGATATATAGAAACAATGTAGGTCTTAATGCAGTTTCTTTATCAAATTTTTTTAGTGCTATACCGGAAGCTATTACTCCATTTTTTAGTATCTGGCTAATAAGTTTTTATGACATACCCACAAACAGATTAGGCATGTGGGTGACACTCTTGTTGTTAAGCCAAAGTCTTGGAAGTTTTTTTGTTCCAATTATAGGAATTAGAACAGGTTTCAAGTACACATATATCCTTGGACTGAGCATGCATTTCATAGCAAGTGCAATCTTAATAACTTCGGGTTCGACTTACGAGAATTTGATATTTTTATTTGCCGGCTTAGGTCTTGGAATATTCAACACCTCACAAAGCAATTTAGCAGTTGAATTAGGAGATGTTGGTGATGCGGGAAACACTAATGCCATGCTTACAGCTTTTAGAGTACCAATATTTATCATCGTTCCATTGCTAGCTGGATTTTTTAACTCATACAGTTCGGTCTCTGTAATCTTATTATTTTCAATGAGTTCAGCAGCTATAGGAATAGGTATAGTTGTAATTAAATTAGTAGACCCTGTTTTACCGAAAGTTAGGTTTTGGTTAAAGGATTCTTAATTTCTTCCTTTGTAAAGAAAAAATAGTCCACCAGCTAAAACAACCAAAGATGTATATAGATACACTTTAAATACTGCACAAATTGCTGAAATTAATAAAAGTGAAAATCCAACCCGTAAGTCACTATTGTAATTTGGAAAATAGTGAAAAATTCTATTCAGTATATGGTTCTTATTTTTAGATCTTCTGTCATCAATTAAAAATAAAATAAAAACACCTACGAGGGCAAGGAGTATAATTAACTGCTCTCGCAAAGGTACTACAACCATGGAGTTTAAGCCCTATATGAAGACTGTGTACCAGCCCTAGTAACAGAATCACTCGCTTTTTGAATCCCTAGGGATATTGAATCTTCTGGAGATATCCCTGAAGCTATTCCGTACGCAAAGGCACCTACAAAAGCATCACCGGCACCTGTTGTATCAACAGCAGATACCTTTGGTGCTGATATTTTTACTACTGAATTTTCTGATACTAATGCTGCACCATTTTCTCCAAGGGTAACAATTAAATTAGAGGAGATGGTATTCGCATAAGATATTAAGTTTTTATCATCATAGGCATCTGTGCCAGTAATCGTTGAAAACTCCACTTCATTTGGAACAAACCAATCTGTTAACTCCAGCAATTCATTTGTAGGTATTTTTGCTGGTGCCGGATTAAGTATTGTTTTTATCCCACTATTTTTAGCTACAGAGAAAACTTTTTCGGTGACATGCATAGGTATTTCAAATTGTCCAATTAATACATTTAAATTCTCTATTTCCAATAGTGAAGATGCAGCCTTTTCAGCATCAATTTTGTCGTTTGCACCGGACACAACAATTATTCTGTTTTGTCCTGACTTATCAACCCAAATCGGTGCCACACCACTTGAGCCGTCTACTTTTTGGACATGATCTACATTTACACCGCATTTGACATAATTATCAATTGTCATATCTGCGTAAACATCATTACCAAGACAAGTAATCATATATGTGTCAGCACCTAATAGGCCTGCCATTACAGCTTGATTAGCACCCTTACCACCAAAACCCATTTGATAAGAATCCCCAAAGACTGTTTCTCCATCGGAAGGGATAGTATCTACGTATGAAATCTGATCAATGTTGGAACTTCCAACTACACATATTTTTGGATTCATCCTTAGATTATATCTTCATGTCAGAATCATTTCTAGTATGATTTTAAATATGGATATCGACTGGGATTCAAAAGTATTAAGTTCACTTACTCCTGTGATAAACAATCTTCAGGAAATACAAATAAATAGTAGTGAAATCGAAAATGTTGCCGATTGGCTAGCATACGAAGAATTTACTTCCCCTCAAAATAATATAACTAAAAAAAATCCCGATGAAGTAATAAGAACGACACTTCTGATAAACACTCTCAATTTTGCTTTTACTGATTTTGAAAAGAGTATTAAATATGAGATTGAGCGTGAGGGTCATATGTATTCAGACAGTGAAGCTATGTTTACTCAAATAAATGAAGCCATCATATCTGGTATAAAACTCTATGACGGCGAAGTGCTTTCATCTTTAGATTTGGATAAGTTAAATAATATATTTTCTGGCAATATTGAAATGCCAATGATGAGTGAAAGGTTGAAAATACTTAATGAGGTTGGAGAAAAGTTATCTTCTGAATACAAAGGTGACTGGATTAATTTTATAAATCAGGGACCAAAAAAACTCTACAGTAACGGAGAGGGTTTAATAGAAAGGTTGATTACTGAATTTCCAAGATTTGATGACAAAACAACTATAGAAGATGGTAAAGAAGTCCATTTTTATAAGTTAGCTCAATTAGCTTTTTGGGGAATTCATGGAGAGCTCTCAGGAGCAGGCCATTTTGTGGTTGAAGATATGCACAAAATGAGCGCGTTCGCAGATTACATTGTTCCAGTTGCGTTAGAAGTAATGAAAATTATCACCTATTCAGAGAAATTAAACAATAAAATTATGGGTGGAGAGTTAATAGAAAGAGATTCTAGAGAAGAAGTTGAAATTAGAGCTGTGAGTCTATATACAACAGCAAAACTCACAGAGGAAATTAATAATAGAAGACCTTTAGATAAACAAATAATAATTCCACAACTTGACTACAGATTATGGAAACAATATCACGCTACGCACAGACCCCATCACTTAACTGTCACAACGATGTACTAATTTGAAAAAATTAATAATAGACGCGGACACAGGCTCAGATGATGCAGTAGCAATATTACTAGCACTACAAGATCCATCTGTTGAGATATTGGGAATATCAGTTGTTTCCGGAAACGTACCCTTAGAACAGGGAATTAAAAATACTATTTCAACAATTGATATGACTGAAAAAAAAGTGAAAGTATTTGCCGGCGCAGATAAACCGTTAACTAGAGAGTATGAAGAAATATATGATTTAGAAAAATTTATGAAACACGTTAAGTCGTTAACACCTACTTCTGCAAGTGGTCAATGCGTTCACGGAGTAGATGGAATGGGAGATATAGGAATCGAACCATCAACAAACAAATTCGACCAAAAAAATGCAGTAGATTTCATAATAGATACAGTCAATGAAAACCCTAATGAAATAACACTTGTAACGCTTGGACCTCTTACGAATATAGCTCTAGCTTTACAAAAAGATCCATCAATATCTGAAAAAATAGAACATTGCTATGTAATGGGAGGAACATCTGACGGAACGGGTAATGTGTCAGCTGCAGCTGAATACAACATCTGGGTAGATCCGGAAGCTGCAAAAAAATGTTTTGATTCAGGAATGGATATAACAATGGTTGGTTGGGATAATTCATATAAATATGCGATGCTCAAAGAAGAGGAGATTGAAGATTTAAGAAAGCTCAATAGTGAGTTAGCTAATTTTTCAGTGGATATTCAAAAAACACTCATTGATTTAACTTTTAAAACCTACGGCTTTCATGGGTTTGATTTACCCGACCCCATCACTATGGCTATCGCTTTAGATAATACAATTATTAAAGAATCGGAACAGTTACATGTAATTGTAGACACCAGAGACGGGATTACTAGAGGGCAAACAATTGTGGATTATTTCAATGTAGAAGAAAAAACTCAAAATATAAGAGTTGTTATAAAATCAGATAAAGATAAATTCATGAATCTATTGAGAAAATCTTTAAAGTAGCAGTTTCAATTACGTCTAAATCGAAAAGGGTACCAAACTGCGTACGTGCTTAAAGAATCTACTTATAAAACTCTTGTAAGCCTTAAAGGAGCAAAAAATTTAATAATTTTTGGGTACCTTGGTAGGGCACCTTATGCAATGCTCCAAGTTGGAATGGTTATATTTGGTAATTACAAGACGGGCTCTTATGCGGTTGGTGGAGCTATGGCTGCAGGATTTAGTATTTCTAATGCATTAATTCAACCGGTGAACGGTAGGTTAGTAGACAAAATTGGTCAAAGAAAAGTTGTTAGCTTTTTGCTTACTGGATTTGTTATAACCTCCCTCCTAGTAACCATTGGAGAATTTGAAAGAGATTTAGTATATGTTATCCTTTCGGTATTTCTCGGCATAACAGTTCCTAATATCGGTGCATATACTCGTAGAAATTGGAAAGTGATTACCGATGAAACAGATAACCAAAAAGTACAAGCTATAGAGTCCTCAATAGATGAGCTTAACTTTTTAGTAGGTCCATCCGTTTTCGCAACGGTTTCAAATTACTTAAATCCAATAATTGCACTCTATATAGCAATTGTAAGTTCAGTAGTTGGGACAATCGGTGTAGTGTTTTCAAATTCTATTGAAGTTGCAAATACTCGAAGTCCGAAAAGTGAGAAGACTTCTATATGGATTTCAAAAAACAAGATGCCTCTACTGACAACCTTAATATTTGTAGGTGCTTGTTTAAGTTCAATTTCAGTTTATGTTGTTGCAAAAGAAGATATAGAAAATATAAAAAACTTAACTGCCTTTTATTACCTAATTAACGGATCAACAGCACTTTTAAGTGCATTATTTTATGGATACTATTTCAATAACACTAAGAATTTAACAAAATACAATATTGTTTTCACCTACCTGGCATTATCAGTTTCAACATTTTTCTTTTTCAATACGCAAAGTTTAATTTTATTGGCTGGCCTGCTTTGTGGTCTAGGCATAGGTCCAATATTCTTACTTGCCAATAGTTACGTTTCAAATGTGACAAAAAGCAGCGTATTAACTGAAGCTTATTCTTGGCTGGCTAGTTCTGTGGGATTTGGAATAGCATTAGGATCAAGCCTTTTTGGGTACTTAATAGAGTCTTATTCACTAGACAGCGCAAAAAATCTCTTCTTAATATTTACGATTATCCCTCTTTTTCTTATACCATTCAATAAAGGATGGCATTTTGAAGATAAAGATAATTCATAAAGCACTAATATTTATAATATTTTTTAGCCTCTGTACTGCAAATGCAATTTCAAATATTGATGAGAAGATAGATAACTGTATTGAGTTAGCTGATGAAATTGAAAAGGTATTTGATGAAATTCAGATTGAAGCTTATCAAAGTGAAATTTATAGAACTTATTCTTATGTGGATGCCACTAAGCTTGATTATGTGTATGAAGCTTTAAGGATTAACAAAATAGGTCTCGATGGTCTAGAAGGTATCCTTGCTAATTATAAAATTAGTAATTCAGATTTAGGAAATCTAATTGATGGTTTCTACGGTAATTTTGAAGATTCAAAAAATGCTAATACAGCTTTAGAAGAACACCTAGTTTCAATTAACAATAACTGGACCATTCAAGAAGAGGTTCAATGGTGGGAAGAAAATCAAGAGTTCAGTATCAAATATTGGAGAACTTCTGATGAATACAGAGACCTTTTGTCTTCAAAATCTCAAAACACTTTAACACCAGATCCAGATTTTGTGGTTAGTGACAATTACCCGACAGGTGTTTTGAGAAAATATTGTGGAAGTTTGTAAACTGATTGAGATTTGTAGCTGATGACTGATACATTAAGAGGTTCTTTGTGGATGGTCGGTGGCGTATTTTGCCTGACGTCTATGGCTGTTGCTGGAAAAGAGATATCACTTCAAATAGATACTTTTGAAATTTTATTTTATCGAAGTGTAATTGGCGTATCTATTATTTTATTTTTCCTCATAAAGAAAGACCTACTTCATGAAATTAATTTAAAAGAAATAAGAACACACTTAAAAAGAAACATCGCCCATTTTACAGGTCAAAATCTTTGGCTTTACGCCCTCGCATCGATAACTCTTGCTGAAGTAACTTCACTAGAATTTACAATGCCTATATGGATAGTTTTGTTTTCATATTTGATGCTTAATGAGCAATTAGATAAATATAAAATATTGTGTGTTTTTATTGGATTTATTGGTGTACTAATCACTGTTAGACCTGATATTGAAAGTATTAATCTAGGTCTAATTGCTGCAGCAATTTCGGCAATTGCTTTTGCACTGACAAATATATACACAAGAAGACTTACAAGTACAGAATCAACCCTCACTATTCTATTTTTCTTAACAACTATCCAACTAATATTTGGCTTCATTACTTCACTTCTAGACGGGAAGTTAGATATGCCAACGAAAGAGAACATCATTTGGATTGTAGTAATTGGATTTGCTGGTTTAGGTGCGCACTATTGTATAACAACAGCTTTATCACTTGCACCACCAACAGTAGTTGCTCCAATTGATTTACTACGATTACCAATCGTTGTGTTAATAGGTGTATTCTTTTATTCAGAACAAGGGGATATTTTTATCTATGTTGGTGCAGCCCTCATCATTTTTGCAAATTTTATTAATCTAAAAAAAGCAAATAGTTCATAATCTAGATATCAAAACTACTTCTTAATTTAAAAGAATCTTTCAATTACTTTTGATATCCTTTAATAACATATGAAAAATAAATATTTTATCGATACAGATACGGCCTCCGATGATGCAGTGGCGCTATTGATGGCTCTTGAGTGGGATGATGTTGAAGTTTTAGGAATCAGCATTGTTTCAGGAAATATGTCAGTTGAGCAGGGAAGTATTAATGCAAGATACACCGTAGAGCTTTGCAAGAAAGATGTTCCTGTTTACATTGGCGCAGATAAACCGTTAGTAAAAAAAAGAGAACATGCTGATTGGTTTCATGGACCAGATGGAATGGGTAATATGAATTATCCTGCACCAAAACTTCAGGAATCAGATGAAGACTTTATCGAAGTGTTAAATAACCACATTAAAGAAAACCCAGATGAGATAACATTAGTTACACTCGGACCGTTAACAAACATAGCTAACTTTATAACAAAGTATCCTGAGTCCTTTTTAAAATTAAAAAATATTGTCATCATGGGGGGAGCTTCGAATACAGTCGGGAACGTAACTCCAGCAGCTGAGTACAACATATGGTGTGATCCTGAGGCAGCTGATAAAGTCTTCAAATCAAAACATCACGATATAGCAATGGTTGGTTGGGAGCTTTGCAGAGGAGAAGCCAATCTCACAGAAGAAGAAATGGATCTAGCCTACAGCTTCAAGACCAAAAAAGCTGATTTCACTATTGATTGCAATAAACATGCTCTTGATTCCAGTCAAAACTGGTTAGGCGATCCAGGTCTTGGATTACCAGATCCTGTAGCAATGGCTGTTGCATTAAATCCAGATGTAACAACAAAGGTTTCAAGACATAACGTACAAGTCGTAATAGATGGCCCCGCTAGAGGTATGACAATTGTTGATCAATTGCATGTTGGCGAAAGTGATCCACACATAGATGAGTACTGGAGTCATACTGAAAGAAATATAAACGTTATTTGGGAGATTGACAGTGACGAATGGAAAGAAACCCTTTATAAAACTATTCGAGACTAGTCGTTACCCCAAGTGTCTTCAATGTACCCTTTTCTACCACTAGCTTTTGCATACATTTCATATCTCATTGCTTGCTTTTTATAGAAATCTTGATGATATTCCTCAGCAATATAAAAAGTAGGCGCCATAGATATCGCAGTAACGATTGGTTTATCAAATTTACCAGAATCACCCAGTTCTTTTTTTGATGTCTCTGCTGACTGCATTTGATTTTCTCCAACTGTAAATATTTCAGTTCTGTATTGAGAGCCAACATCAGCAAACTGATAATTTAGTGCTGTTGGATCAATATTTCTCCAAAAAACTTCAAGCAGTTCCTCATAGGAAATGATATTAGGATCGAATAATATTTCTACAACTTCAGCATGTCCTGTTTCTCCAGTTACTACATCTTCATAGGTTGGATTTTCCATTGTGCCTCCCATGTATCCTGAGGTAGCACCAAGAACACCTTCCAATGCTTCAAATGGTGGTTCCATACACCAAAAACACCCACCGGCAAAGTATGCTTTTTGATTGCCAGTATCTTCTACTTGTTCGTTTTCAGTTGTCATTATTATCTCTTCCCCAGCACTTTCTACTGTTGCTGTACATGATATCAATGTTAATAAAAGTGTAATTTTTAAAAACTTCATATAAATTATGTTATTAGCTAATTTTTTGAATCATAAACCACAATAAATATTATTTTGAAGTTGCCAAATAAAACTTGTTTAATCATAAAAAATTAATAAAATTAGATTAATCCTTCGACTTTTACAGCGGAGAGAGGAAAAAATGAATAAAACAGTACCTAATATTGTAGGTTTAAAAAATAAAGAGATCATTTCAATGGTTACTGCCTATGACTATCCTTCAGCTAAAGCTGCATCAGAAGCGGGCATAGACATTATTTTAGTTGGAGACAGTCTTGCACAAGTTGTTTTAGGTCATGATGACACGCTTTCAGTAACAGTTGATGAGATGCTACATCATGTAAAAGCTGTAACAAATGCAAAACCCATTTCTTTAGTAGTAGCTGATATGCCGTACATGTCTTATCACATAGATATTCCAAATACCCTGAAGAATGCTGCAAGATTTATTCAAGTAGGAAAAGCTGATGCAGTTAAAGTTGAAGGGGGTTCTAAGAGGAAATCTACAATCGAATCCTTAATTAATGCAGAAATACCTGTAATGGGTCACCTTGGATTGACACCACAATCTATAAATATGATGGGTGGTTACAAAATACAAGGTAAAACCTTGGAACTAGCAAAAAAGTTGTTTGAGGACGCACTACTTTTACAAGAAATTGGATGTTTCTCAATTGTACTAGAAGGGGTACCTTCAATAGTTGCTGAGTCCATATCTGAGGCACTAAATATTCCTACAATCGGAATTGGAGCTGGTGAATCGACGGATGGGCAAGTTCTTGTTCTTCATGACATTTTGGGTATGAAATCAAAAGAGTACATAGATGCTAAATTTGTAAAAAGATATTCTGAGCAATATGACGACACAGTTGATGCATTAAAAACTTTTAAATCTGAGGTTCAAAATAAAGATTTTCCAACTGAAAATCATTCTTACGAAATGGGAGCAGACCTTACAGAATCATTAGAACAATGGAAAAAAGAAATTAAAAAAATTCTGTCATAAGCCATTTCTAGTATTAAATTATAAGTACCTGCTTCAAAAGAAGCCACGTACAAGTGTCCATAGGAGAAAAAATGACTAAATATGACTTGGTCTCAATCGTTAGACCCACAGCAGACGACAGTCTTGTTGAAGAAATACACAAAAATATTACTGAAATTATCACAAAAAATGGTGGTTCAATTTCAGAACAAAGCGTATGGCAAAAAAGAAAACTTGCCTACCAAATAGAAACTTTTAAAGAAGGTATCTATACCATTACAACCTTTGAAGCACCACCAACTGTACCAAGTGAACTTGATAGAGTGCTAAAAATATCTGATGATGTGATTAGACACAAAGTCTTAAAGATGGAAAGCTAGAGGTAGAAACATGGTAGATAATACAGTAACAATAGTTGGAACTATAACAATGGATCCTGAGCTAAGAACAACAAATTCAGGTATGTCCGTTCTTGATATCAACTTTGCAGGACCTAAAAAACGAAGATTTACTGATGGTGAATGGGTAAATGTTGATGATGACCCACAATACTTCAGTGGAGTAGTTTTTGGTCAACAAGCAGAAAATGTCAGTTCATCTTTATCAAAAGGTATGAGAGTAATAATTGTCGGAAAACTTAATTACTCAACCTGGGAAGATCAACAAGGTGGAAATCGATCAAAAGTATCAATTGTGATTGATGAAATCGGACCAGCTTTAAAATGGGCAACAGCAAGTGTAGATTCAGGCTCTTCAGGATCTTCAGATATGCCAAAAGCACGAGATAATTTTGAAGAGAACGAAGCACCATTTTAGGAGGTATGTAAATGGGACAAGCACAAGGTCAAAAAAGAGCTCCAAAGTTTAAAGCTTCTAAATACGAAGCTCCTAAACAGAGGAGAGTCACAAAAGAGCAGATTTCAAGAGCTACTTACAAAGACGTTAAGCTTTTAGAAAAATTTATATCAGACAGAGGAAAAATTAGATCAAGTTTAATTACAGGAATCACAAAACAAGAACAAGCAAAAGTAGCTCGTCTTGTCAAGGTTGCTAGAGAGCTTGCACTACTTCCTTACGTTACAACCAGTACTTACAAACAATCTTACAATAGACGATGAAGTTAATACTTAAAGAAGATATTTCAAAATTAGGTCGTAAAGGCGACATTGTTAATGTTGCAAAGGGGTATGCGAGAAACTACTTGATACCTAAAAATTTAGCAATGGCAGCAACAGCAAAAAATGTAACAATGGCAGAGAGAATGCAAGCAAAACGTCAAGCAGTGCTTGAGGAGAGTAGCGAACTTGCAGATTCTATTCAGCAAGCATTAGCTGATGCACATTTGGTTATAGCTAAAAACTCAACCGATGAAGGAACATTGTATGCTGCAGTAACAAATGCAGAAATAATTGAATCAATTGAAAAATTTTCAACATTTAAATTAGAAGAAAACCAAGTTAACGTGGAAAAACAGGTTAAAGAAATTGGTCTGCATACAGTAAATGTACAACTAAGTTCCGATGTCAGTTTTGATGTCACTTTGGAAATAGTTCCTGAAACAAAATAATGGCTGGCCCAGAAGCAGTTTCATCCAGAGATTCACTAGGAGTTCAAAAAGCTCCACCAAGTAGTATCGAAGCGGAAGAAGCTCTTTTAGGCAGCGCACTTTTATCTAGAGATGCCTCCAATAGGCTAATGGAAGCAGTAAAACCTGGAGACTTTTACAGTCCCAATAATGAAAAAATCTTCGAGGCTATGAAAGAGTTGTTTGATTCAGGTAAACCTATTGACAGTGTCACGGTTTCTGAAATTGTATTTAAGAATAAAAATACAACAAGTTTGAACGCATCATATATAGCCCGTCTTGTTGAAAATGTTCCAAGCTCAGCAAACTTTGAAAGATATATTGAAATTGTTTTAGAGCACTCCAACAGAAGGAAACTATTAAAAGCTAGTGGAAGAATTGAGTTACTTGCTTATGCCCTTGATAAAGAAATATCTTCCGTTATGGATGAAGCAGAGCAGTCAATTTTTAATGCTTCTGATGATGCAATTGGCGATGGTTTAGTTGGTGTTTCAGATTTTTTAAATGAAGCAATTGAGCAGATTGAGGAAATAGAAAATCAAGGTACTGGACTTTCAGGTTTACCAACTCATTTTATCGACCTAGATAATACATTAGCTGGTTTACAAGATGGTAACTTAGTTATCATTGCTGCTCGTCCAAGTATGGGTAAATCTTCATTAGCTCTGAACATTGCAACAAATGCTGCAAAAGAAAAAAAGACGGTCGCATTCTTCTCACTTGAAATGACTAAAGAAGAGTTAGTACAAAGAGTACTTTTCTCTGAAGCCAAAGTAGCTTCCGGTGATGCAAGAAAAGGCCAACTAGGTCCTGAAAAGTGGTCTAGAGTTGTAGAAGCAGCTTCAAAAGTTAACACAATGCCTCTATACTTCGACGATGCTTCTGTGATTACCGTTACTGATATACGAGCGAAATCAAGAAGACTTAAAGCTTCAAAAAATCTAGATCTGATTGTTGTTGACTACATTCAGCTAATGCAAGGTAACTCAGGAGACAACAGACAACAAGAAATTGCTGAGATAAGCAGAAACTTAAAAAACTTAGCTAGGGAATTAAAAGTTCCAATAATCGCTCTTTCACAGCTAAACAGAGCCGCTGAAGCTAGAGAAGACAAAAGGCCAAGACTTGGAGACCTCAGAGAGTCGGGGGCAATTGAACAAGATGCTGACATCGTGATGATGATTTATAGAGATGACTATTACAATCCAGCAACTGAAAAACCGGGAGTTGCAGAAATTAATATTGTTAAAAACAGATCTGGATCTACAGGTAAAGTAGATCTTTATTTCAGCAAGGAATACACCACATTCACCAACTATTCAAAACAATCTGAATAATTGAAATCAACAACAAAAGCCTATTCAGGAATAATATTGTTAGCTATTTCTTGGGGAACGATTCCTTTAATAATAAGAACCTCGGATATTTCCTCTATAGGTCTGGTTGGGATTAGAACATTACTAGGAACGATATTCTTAGCTACATTATTAGTTAGAAAAGGCTTTAATTTAAAAGAATTAGTTAAACCCGGTTTAATTTTAGGACCACTTCTTGCTATTCACTGGGTAACGATGTTTGAATCAATTGAATTAAACTCAATAGCAGTCGGAATTGGGCTTATTTTCTCATATCCTTTATTCGTTCTTTTTATAGAATTTTTGCGTGGAAACAAACCAAAGACTTATCAAATAGGGTTAATCTTGATTGGTTTTTTTGGACTATACAATCTCTTAGATGTATCTAATATAAATTCATTTGAGGGTGTTATTTATGGACTAATTAGCGCAATAAGTTTGTCCTTAATAATCACTATTGGAGAAACTTATAGTTCTAAATTGGGAGGACTTAAGGTTGCTTTCTCTCAATTATTTGTTGCTTCCATAGTTCTTATTAAATTTACTTATGATTCAAAAGACTGGTTATTTGAAAATATTGCTGTGAGTTTGTTTCTTGGAATCTTCTTAACCGGTATTGGTCTTACAACTTACTGGTATGTCGTAAAAATAATTAAACCTATAGCAGTAAGTACTATCTCTTATTTAGAACCTGTAACTGGGGTTGTTTTAGGAGCTATATTATTAAATGAAGTTCTCACATTAAGACAGTTAATTGGTTTCGCAATGGTAGTTTTAGTTGGTATTGGACAGATTTACTTTGATTCTAAGATGAAACTGCCTTCAAACGTCTGATAATCTTTATAAGAATGATTGTTTAATTTTAAATATTTTTCAAAATTCCATACTGAGTGATTCGCAAAGTATTCCCTAATTGAAGCACTGCTTGCTTTGATGGGTGTTGACAATCTTTGATAGTCTTCTCTATCTAAGTGTTTAACTACCTTTCCAGAAGAATCTATTTTCTTAAGAGCATTGGTAACTTTTTGAGTGGTAATCGAATATTCAGATTTGAGTATATTTTCTAGTGATATTGTAAGAGTAGGTTCATCAGTAGCAAGCTCATCGACAATAATGCAGGTTTCATCATCTAGTAATTTTTCGATATCTCGAAAGTTATCGAAGCTTTCTTCATTGGATCTAACGAGACCATTCTCTGAGGAATACTCGACCCAACCATATGTTGGTGACTCTCTAAAATTAAGAAGTAAATGTTTCATATAATAAAAATAATGTTGTTTTGGAGTAATCCAACATTGCAAAAAGCTTTTTTTCAGTGTAACTTGATGAAATAATGAAAAGTGTTAATGGAAATGGCGTTTCGATAGGTAGCTCTGTTGGTAATGCTTATGTATATCTAAATAAGGTTGACCTTGAATCTCAGGGAAAGATAGTTTTTTCTGACGCCGTTAATGAATTAACATCTAAATTTCAATTGCAGGTTCATAATTTTAAAGAGAATGGTAGAACTGAAGAAGCAGAGGTACTGGATGCTTATATTTTGATCCTTCAAGATCCGGAAATTACTGATCAAATTACTACAGAAAACGAATCTTCAGTCCAAGAGATTTACGACATATTTAATTCAAGTGCAAATATATTGGCAACCATGGAAGATGAATATTTCAAACAAAGAGCAGAGGACATCATCTCAGTTGGTAAACATTTAATTAATACAATGCAAGAAAAAGAAATTACAGTCGAGCTGAATGCAAATTCTATATTGGTAGCTGATGATTTAACTCCTGCAGATACCTCATCTATGAATCTCGGAAATGTAATTGGAATCATTTTAAAAAATGGAGGACCAACATCACATGCAGTCATAGTTGCAAAAAATCTTGGCATTCCTTGTGTGATAGGAGTGGGTGAAGAAATTAGGGAAATCCAAAGTGACGACTTAGTAGCATTAGATGGCTCAAGTGGGGAGTTAGTCATTAATCCAGATAACAAAGTTATAGAGGCTATGAATGAAGCTAAAAAAAGAGAAAAAGAAGTAGTTGATAATTTTATAGAGTCTTCATATGAAGAACAGGACTTTGAGTTTCTCATCAACGTCGGTTCCAATGAGGAGGTAGAGTCGTTTAAACATGATTTCCTAGACTCCATTGGTTTATTCCGTTCAGAGTTTATATATTTAGACAGATCATCTATTCCATCCATAGAGGAACAAAGGGATATATTGGAAAACATACAACAAAAATTTAAAGGAAAGATTACTTACAGAACACTCGACATTGGTGGAGATAAGCAAGTTGAATATTTAAGCTTACCAGTAGAAGAGAATCCTTTTTTGGGAGTAAGAGGTATTAGACTTTCCCTTCAGATTGAGGAGCTTTTTAGAACTCAAATTGAGTCAATTCTCACTTCAAAAGATTCGGAAAGAGTAAAAATTATGTTTCCAATGATTTCAACAATAGAAGATTTTGTAAAAAGTAAAAGCATAATTGTAGAGATTGCCAACAATCTTAATCAAGAAGTCCCCGAAGTTGGCATAATGATCGAAACTCCATCATCAACCATACTGGTAGAAGACTTTTCTCACTATGTTGACTTTTTCTCGGTTGGTACAAATGATTTAACTCAATACATCATGGCAGCAGATAGAGGCAACCCTAATCTTCTTGAGTATCAAGATTCGTTACACCCAGCTATATTACGAGTACTGGAAAATATATTTACAATCGGAGAAAAATCTAATAAGGAAGTTTCTGTATGTGGAGAGATGGCTTCAGACCCAGTTGCAGCTATCGCACTATATATACTAGGATTGCGTAAGTTCAGCATGTCAGCTTCTGCGGCACCGTTCGTTTTTGAAAAGTTAATGAAGCTTACGTCTGTAGACACAACGAACACAAAGCTTGAAATTTTGAAGTCAAAAAACAGTCAAGAAGTTAGAAATATAATCGGTAATCTAGAATTATGAAAACACATGCAATATTACTAGCAGGTGGATCAAGTCACAGGTTTACAGATGAAGAAAACAAAGTTTATTTTCCAGTAGGAAGAAAACCTGCACTCTGCTGGCCTCTTGAAACCCTAGAAAGTTCTGACTATGTAGATTCTATTCTTTTAGTAATTCGTGAAGAAGATTGGGATAAAACAAATAGTGTTATTGAATTGGTGGAGACAGAAAAATTAGTAGGTGTAACAGTAGGAGGCAAAACAAGACACGACAGTGAGTATGAAGGCCTAATGTATCTGAAAAATTCTGGAAATGTAGCTGATGATGATTTAATTCTCATTCATGATGGAGCCAGACCTTTATTACCGTTATATCTTCTCAATGAATTAATAGATGTAGCAAGTGAAAATGGAGCTTCTGCACCTGGTTTTAATTCAAAAAACCTATCCATCAAAAATAATAAAGATATTAATTCTGCTCAAGAAGAAACGATTGTAGAAATTCAAACTCCTCAAGTATTTCCAGCAGATGAATTATGGAAATCCTATGAATTAGCAAAAATAGATAACTGGCAAGCAGTTGACACAACAGAATGTGTTTCAAAATACGTTGGCAGAGAAGCTGTAATCGTTCCAGGAGACCCAAAAAATATGAAAGTAACATTTATTGAAGATATATTCGAATTAGAAAAAATTATTACTGAAGAATAGTAAGCACCAGCTATACCACCATTGTTTTAACACGTTACACAATAAATTAAATTTTTAGTTGTAATAATTGTAAACCAAAAGTCTATGAAACTAAAATGTTATTAAGTAGTAAGGGAATTAATTATTTTAGAATCGCCAATAGCATTAGGAGCTTTGTTTTTAGGACTTGCTGGTATGTGGGTCTTGCAAATGCAACTTGCAAAAAAACAAGCTGTAAGTTTCATGAATGTTGTTAAAGAATTACATGGTGATAATTTAACAGTTGCTATTGGTACCAATCAACCCAAATGGGGAAGAAAAAGAGTTTACCTTGCTATGTCTGCAAATCCTCAAAAAGTTATAGTCGACGCAATAACCCTTAAAGGTACAACAGTTTTTGCTAAAGGAAAACAAGTTACAGATTTGATTGATAAAAGTTTATTAGAGTTTACGGACTCTAATGGAAAGGATCCACTTTATGATGCAGCAGCTATGGCTGCGGATACATTGATTAAAAAAATTAATGAAGATTCAGAAAGTGTTTCTAATTAGAAATAAAAAGAAGGGGGAAAAATGGACGCGTTAGTTAGTATGGCTGATGCATTTATCGGTGTTTTCAGAACATCTGCAGATGTATTTGTCAGCTTGACTACTGGTATTATCCCGTTGATAGTAGTGTTTTTGACTGCAGTAAATGCATTGGTCAAATTCATCGGTGAAGAGAAAGTTGAAAACTTTGCCAAGTGGGCTGCTCAGGAGGGCTGGATGTATGTTCCAGTTCGATATACATTGCTACCTTTCGTAGCTGTGTTTATGCTGACAAACCCAGTTTGCTATACATTTGGGACGTTTTTACCAGAAAAAAACAAACCAGCATTTTACGATGCTGCAGTTAGTTTTGTTCATCCAATTACAGGAATATTTCCACACGCAAATGGTGGAGAGTTATTCGTATGGTTGGGAATAGCAGCAGGAGTTGAGATTGCAGCTCCAGAATTAGTAACGCCGTTGGCAGTAAGATACTTACTCGCTGGGCTTGTCGTTATATTGATTAGGGGTGTCACAACTGACATCATCTATTCAATAATGTCAGCAAGAAAGGTCGGTGCTGAATAATGCAAAGTATGATTGAAAAAATAGGTAGATCTGTTGGTGGAGTAGTTGGAAAATTATTTCAAGCAGGTCGTGATGCTGTACAATTATGTATTCAGACAATTATTCCATTCATGGCATTCGTTGCCGGTGTTATTGGATTAATCCTGTCTACAGGAATTGGTGACATCATCGCTGAAGGAATTAAAGGATTTGCAAATAACCTCGTTGGGTTAATGCTTGTCTGTATCGTTTGTTCAATTCCATTCTTGTCTCCATTACTAGGACCTGGAGCTGTAATAGCTCAAATCGTTGGTGTTCTAGTTGGAACAGAGATTGGACGAGGAAACGTAGATGTTTCTATGGCACTGCCAGCATTATTTGCAATCAACCCGCAAGTTGGTTGTGATTTCGTTCCAGTAGGTCTCGCATTAGGTGAGGCAGAACCGGAAACTGTAGAGATTGGCGTTCCAGCCGTTCTAACAAGTAGAATGATTACTGGACCTATCTCAGTTGTTGTTGGTTGGTTGTTTGCATTAGGTTTGTAAACTTCTAAGACAACAATTTTATGTTTTGTGACGCTCTGAGTAAAATTAGAGCGTCACAGATTATTTAAGGAGACAAAATGGCAGAATACAAAAAAGTAAAGATTGAAAGAGGCTCAGGCGGTTGGGGTGGTCCATTAGAGGTTAAACCTACCGAAGAGAAAAAATATATTGTATGTATTACTGGTGGTGGTATTCATCCAGTAGCTCAAAAAATTGCAGATATGACTGGAGCGGAACCTTTTGATGGCTTCAAATCATCTCCAGAAGGAGGATTTAAAGCTATGGCCTGTGCAGTAATCGACTGCGGGGGAACTGCAAGAATTGGGGTTTACCCAATGAAAGGTGTTCCAACAATAGACATTCACGACACTTCACCAGCTGGTCCTTTAGCTCAATTTATCAGAGAAGAAAACTTTGTCTCAGGGGTAGGCGAAGATCAAATTACAGAAATATAGTGGGTGTTTACTCTTCTAAAATAGTAAAAATCGGAGAACAGGCCCATTTATTCTTAGAAGAGGGAATAGTTGTTTTTTTTGGAGACAATGCTCCAGAAGAATTACAAGATGTTGCTGTAGTACATGAATTACAAGATGTTACTGGAGAAATTGTAGTTGGAACAAAAATCACTTTGTCTAATGAAGAGTTAGTGGTTACAGCTATTGGACCAGTTGCAAATGAAAACTTTGTTAACCTTGGGCATCTAGTTTTAAAATTAGATTCGGCATCCGAAGCAGCATTACCTGGTGATGTAAGTTGTAGTTATACAAATTTACCTAATGTAAAAGTAGATGACAGAATAGAGATTAATTAAATGAATTTCACACAAGAACTTATAAAAAGAGAGAAAGAACTCGGGAGGCCGGTACGCGTAGGTCTTGCTGGAGCAGGTCAAATGGGCTCTGGTTTAGCAGCTCAGATTAGTCGTATACCAGGAATGGAATTAGTAGCCTGTGCAGATATTGATAACAAAAGAGCAGAAAATGCACTGGGCCTTGCTGGCATGAAAAGTATAGGTCATAACAAAGATGCAATTACCTCAATCTCAAATGGTCATGGAGGAATTGTAAACGATGCCAAAGAATTAGCAGAGCTTCCCATTGATATCGTATTTGAAGCTACAGGAGTTCCATGGGTTGGGGCAGAAGTAGCCTCAAGTTGCATTGAAGCCGGAAAACATATTCTGATGTTAAATGTTGAAACAGATATTACGATAGGCCTCTATTTAGCCCAACAGGCAAAAGAAAAAGGAATTGTATACAGTGTTGCTAATGGTGATGAACCCGTAGCGTGTAAAGAATTGTATGACTTTTCAGTTGATATTGGTTTTGAAGTTGTTTGCATTGGAAAAGGTAAAAATAATCCACTGGATCAAACTGCCACTCCAGAATCATTAAAAGAAAGAGCTCTTCAGAAAAATATGAATCCAAAAATGCTTGCCAGTTTTGTTGACGGGAGTAAAACAATGATCGAGATGACAGCCTTGTCAAATGGGATAGGAATGCCTTTGGATAAGGTAGGAATGAATGGTCCAATAAGTGAAGTCTCAGAGTTAAACAAGAATTTAATACCTGAATCAGACGGAGGTGTTTTGAAGGAATCTGGAAGAGTAGACTTTGCTTTTGGGCCCGCACCTGGAGTCTTTTCAATTGTCACAACAGATAACCCAACAATTATAGAGGAAATGGAATATCTCTCTATGGGAGAGGGACCTTATTACACTCTTTATAGGCCATACCACTTGGCTTCTGTTGAGGCACCAAGAAGCGTAGGCATGGCAATAATAAATAATGAACCAGGGTTACAACCAACAACGTGGATTTCTGAGGTAGTTGGTCATGCTAAAAAAGATTTAAAACCTGGAGATACAATAGACGGTATAGGTGGATTTTCCTCCTACGGTGTTGCTTATCCATATTCTGAAACAGAGGGGCTAGCTCCTTTGGGACTTATTGAGGGAGCTACTGTAACTAGTGAAATAAAACAAGGAGACCCTATTCCAAGAGCCTCTGTTGAGCTGCCAGATAATTTAATAAATAAACTACGTAGCAAACAAAATAATTAAAAAGGTACATGTGAATCAAGAAAGTAAATTAGAACTTTATCGAATGATGCTTCTTATTCGTTTGTTTGAAGAAGCTTTAGAAGAGATGTTTTCAAGAGGGCTACTACATGGAACAATGCACTTATCTATTGGTCAAGAAGCAACAGCAACGGGTGCATGTTTAGCTCTACAAAAAGAGGATTTGATTACATCTACACATAGAGGACATGGGCACTGTTTAGCAAAAGGGGCTGACCCTTATAAAATGTTTGCTGAGCTACTCGGCAGGGAAGATGGATATTGTAGAGGTAGAGGTGGTTCCATGCATATCGCAGATCTATCAAATGGAAACTTGGGAGCAAATGGAATCGTTGCTGGAAGTCTAACAATTTCTGTAGGAGCTGCTCTATCTTTGAAAATGCAAAAAACTGATAATATTGTCCTTTGTTTTTTTGGAGATGGTGCAGTAAATGAAGGGTCATTTCATGAGGCACTTAATCTTGCCTCATTGTGGGAGTTACCAGTTTTATTTGTATGTGAAAATAATCAATACGGAATGTCTATGGCTTCAGAAAATGCTGTTGCTGGTGGCTCAATAGCTCAAAGAGCAGAATCATATGGAATTGAAAGTATCTCTATTGATGGAAATGATGTTGAGGAAGTGTTCAGTACTGTTACAAATTTTAAGCAAAATATTAAAACCTCTGGAAAACCTATGTTTATAGAGTCCGTTACCTACAGATATAGAGGACACTCTAAGTCAGATCGAAATCTCTATAGAACATCAGATGAGATTAACTTCTGGAAAGAAGAAAAGGATCCTCTAAAACGATTTATAGGTAAGTTAACTGAAGAAAAAACTGAATTAGATGAATTAAAAAAGATTGAAGTTGAGGTTAAAGAACTAATAAGAGATTCTGTTAAAAAAGCACTGCAGTCTCCTGAAAGTCCTAAGACTAATTTGGAGGAAGATTCTTATGCCTGAAATGACGACGGGTCAAGCAATCAAAGAGGCACTTAGCTTATGTTTAGACTCCGATGAAACAACCTTCATCGCTGGGGAAGATATAGGTGTATATGGTGGAGCATTTGGTGTAACAGACGGTTTATTAGAAAAATATGGCCAGGAAAGAATTAAAGATACCCCAATTTCAGAAGACGTAATAGCTGGATTGGCGGTAGGTGCCGCTATTACTGGTTCTAAGCCAATTGTTGAAATGCAGTTTAGTGATTTCATAGTTAATGCAATGGACCCAATTGTTAATCAGGCTGCAAAATTACACTTCATGTATGGAGGTGCAGTCAACGTCCCAATGATTGTAAGAGGGGCAAGTGGTGGAGGAACAGGTGCAGCAGCACAGCATAGTCAATCTCTCGAGTCATGGTTCTGTCATGTACCTGGTTTAAAAGTCGTAACACCTTCAAATCCTCAAAATGCATATGATTTACTTCTAGCTTCATTTATAGATCCAAACCCGATTATTTTTATGGAGCATAAGTTAATTTATAAACTGAAGTCTGAAGTAAATTTAGGATCATTGCCTACTGATTCCTCTAATCTTGGAAAATCAAAAGTAGTCAAAGAAGGAAGTGACATTACTATTGTTTCATATTCAAATATGATCAATACCGTATTAAATGCAGTAAATGATGATTCTCTTAATAATTATTCCATAGAGGTTATTGATTTATTAACTCTTTCTCCTTTAGATGTAGAAACAATTATTAATTCTGTTGAAAAAACTAACAAACTATTAGTTTGTCAAGAAGCCCCTGCAAGTAGTTCTGTTGGTACAACTCTAGTATCTGAAGTGGCCTCATCTCGAGCATTTAACTATTTAAGTCAACCACCTAAGTTGCTGGCTGGGTTACACAGTCCAATGCCTTCGGCAAAACACCTAGAGACAACAGTAATACCTCAAGAAGAGAATATCATTCAATACGTAAAGGAGATAATGAATAATGAGTAGTGAAAATATAATTCTTCCCGCAATGTCTGATCAGATGACGGAAGCAGAATTATTGAACTGGAAAATAAATGTTGGAGATGAAGTCAAAAAAGGTGATGTTATAGCAGAAATTGCTACAGATAAAGTAGACATGGATCTGGACAGTCCTTTTGATGGAAAAATAATTAAACTCATCGTCGAAGAGGGTTCTATGGTAAATGTTGGAGAGGTTCTTGCCGAAATAGAGGTTGAGGGAGAAAGTTTATTAGGCTCACTTTTTGACTAGCAGCTACCGTTGTAATCTAAAGTAATTAATTCGTCAGACTCTTTATTAACAAGTTTTCCAGAAAGATAGTTACAACTATTATCTATGATGATGTTCGTTCTGACAACTAAGTCACATGTATATTCCAAAAGATCAGGATATTTCTCCGAATAAAAATTTAAACAATCAATAACAGCTTTTTCGGAGTTTTCTTTATCCTTTTGATTTATTGATATATACAATTTATCCATTTCAATAACAACTTCACCAGAGGTTTCTTGAAAAACTTCACCTTGAACTTTGCTAAATACTCCTGATGTTCCAGATACCAAAGATCCTGTTGCTCCAAGGGATAATGCAGCTAGAAAAGCTACAAGAACAACAAAAATTAGTACATTTTTCAACAAAACTCCCTTCTTTTAATGAATATAGCTGTGTTTTTGAATAATTTGCTAATTATTGACTTTATAACCAAATATTTGTTGCTTTTGAAAATATGTATAGAGCATCAAGCAGTGCTAGTTCTACTATAAAACCTCTAAATCAAAACTTAAAAATTATCGATGCGGTAGTAGATAAAATTGTACCACCACAACCCATGACTTCTCTAGATGTCACAGTAGAGACGTATGGTTCCATTATTTTGGATGAATCAACACATCTTCAGCCACTCGATACTTCTGAAATCGTAACCTATGGAAATTATGAGAATGAATTTTATAAAAAACTATGGCTGTTAAATGGGCTACATCTACAACTTGCTTATTACGGACTTTCTAATGGGTTCACGTATATTGACGAAGTTATTTCAAATACAAAGGGACGAGCGTTTGCAGAAAAGGCGATAAAGAGTTTATCCGAAGCTTATTCTTTATTTTCAAAAACAAACGAAGACTTAAGTAGTTTTAGTCAGACAATCATTAATAGATTTGCACTTCCTCAGATTAAAGACGAAGTATCCAGAATTGCAAGAAACCCAGAAATTAAATTTTCTAAAAATGAACGTTTTGAATACCCTTTGAGATTATTAATAGCCAATAACAAAGACGTGGAAACATTCAGCAAAGTTCTAGATATGATTATTAGCGAAGAGTATCCACAGGTAGAGGGATTTAATAACTTCAAAGAGACAGTTTTAATAAAAGGAAAAAGTAATATATATAGTAAGTTTTGGAAAATACAAAATCATGGTGAAAACTACATTGAAAGGCTAGGTTCATAATGTTAGAAAAAGAATTGGTAGTTAAAGACGAGGTTGGATTACATGCAAGACCAGCCAGCCTATTTGTCAAAATTGCACAGGAGTTTAACGGTACCGTGAGAGTTCAATTTAACAAAAAAAACCCTCAGACTGGAGAAGAAGAACTTGTTGAAAAAGATGGGAAAAGCATGATAGGTATATTGAGTTTAGGGATTGCAAAAGATAAGCCATTTACTCTTACATTAGAAGGAGAAGATGAAGAACTCTACCTTTCCAAATTTGAGGAATTACTAGACAATGAGTAGTCAATTATTAGAAACCTTACTACTTTCTTCAAAAATTGAATCCTCTGATGATTATGATGCAACTTATGAGTCTCTGCCTGTAGTGATTGCTGACTCAACTAAGGACTTAGACTCAGCACTTGCAAAGCTCGATGAGGCGGGCGGGTATGGCTACATTGCCACTTGGAGAAAGAACTTATTTGCATTTAATACAAAACTTTTATCAAAAAGATGTGGTTTAATCGATGAAAATGGAAATTTACTAAAAGCAGCTAGAGTCCCAAAAAACTAGGTTCTATTTTTAAAGTTATAAACTTGTAACCTAATTATCTGAATTGTGTACATAGCTACAATGGTGACTCCTATTTTAAGCAATTCTCTCATCCACCATAAGTTTTGAGGAATATCCATTCCTACACCTATAGAGCCTCCTATAAGCCCTCCAATAAGGCCAGACGATATAAGTAGTAAATAATCTCTACTGTTAGCTCTCTTCAGGAACAAAGAGGCAATGAGACCGTAAACCAGCCATCCTCCTAGAAGTGGGATAAGTGCATATAATTCTCTCATAATTCAACTTTAGTTGATTTTTATTATTTATTTCTTAGCTATTTTTTTAACAACAACAGATTCAATTCTTCTACTGTCTAATTCAACAACTGTAATTTCAAGTCCGTTAATTGTGATTTTTTCACCTTCTGTTGGGAGTTGCTCACTATGACTTAAATACAAACCACCAACCGTTGCAACATCTTTGTCATTTTCTTCAAGACCAAAAAATTCTTCAAAATCATCAATATCAGTTTTCCCATCGATACGCCACTGACCAGGACCTAGTCTTCTTATTCCTGAAAACCTTTGATCGTGCTCATCAGGAAGATCTCCTACGAACTCCGAAAGGACATCCTTGATTGTGACAACACCTTCTATGCCACCATTTTCATCGATTACACAAGCAAAGCTTGCTTTGTTATCTCTTAAGATATTTAATGCTGAGAGAACTGTGGTGTACTCAGGAAGATAAATAGCATCTTTGATTAGATTTTCTATCTCAACACTTTCAGTTGGGTTATCAAGGTTTATTAAATCTTTTACATAGACAACACCGAAAGTGTCATCTAGAGATTCAGTTTTAGAAACAGGAACACGAGAAATTCTTTTTTCGTCAACTATTTCTGTTACAGCTTTCATTGAGAGTGGAAGAGAGACAAATAATACATCAACACGTGGAGTCATAATTTCTTTAATAGGTCTATCTGAAAATTCGAGAAGGGAATCAATGATTTCTCTTTCCGCAGGAAGGATTTGTCCTTCCTGTTCTCCAAGTGCAGTCAATGCTTGAATGTCTGCTTCAGTAATCTCTCCATCACCATCCATATCCCCTGCATTTTTTGATCCGTATCTGTTGATAGAGTTAGTAATTAGGTTTGTGAACGGAGCAAAAATTCTAGCTAAGTAGTCAATCAATAGAGAAGTTCTAGAAATAAACTCAATCGGCTTTCTTGTAGCAAGTGTTTTTGGAGTTACTTCGCCAAAAATTAATACAAGAATAGTGATAAATAATGTAGCTAAAATACTTCCGGTACTTTCTCCGAAGCTACGAACAAATAGAATTGTTGCAAGAGAGGCCATGAGAATGTTTACAAAGTTATTAGCAACTAGAATTCCTCCAATAGTCTTCTCTATATCGTCTTTTGCTCTTTTTATTCTTTTATTTTTCTTTGAGTCATCAAGTTGATGAATTTTCTCTCTTGGAACAGAGGTTATTGCTGTTTCTGAACCAGAAAGCAGAGCAGAAAAGACTAAACAGATAAGAATTAGTATGTAAAGTATGATGTCTAAGTTTGTACTCAATTTATACATTAGATTTTAAAGCATATTTGAGCAAATAGGGACTTTTTTTATAATTTAGTTGTCAATTTTGTGTTTTAATTAATTCAAACTAATCTGTAAATGTAATCAAATGGTAGACGAAAGAGTTGTTAGGGCTCAGCAAAAATATGATGAAGTTCACAAAGAGCTTCTTCTTGCGGGTGTTGAACTACTTAGCACAAAGCCAATTTCCAGCTTATCTCTAAATTCATTGGCTGATTATACAAATGTTTCAAAAACTAGCATTTACAATCATTTCAACAGCAGTCCAGAGCATTTTTATTATGATGTTTTGGTTTATTGCAGAAATTATGTTCTAAAGACTTTTAATGAAAACGAACCATCAGATCCCAAGAAAAAAGTAATTTATTTTTACGAGGTTTACATACGTTTAATGAAAGAAAATAAAATATTATGTTTAAACCTTTATTCACAATATTTTATAGTGAATTACAAAGCTAGATTCAAATTATTTCAAAATAAGGTATTAATTCAACTTCTCATGGAAGTTGGAATTGAGGATGAAGAAATCGCCAAAAAACTATCACTAGAGTTTGCTGTACTTCTCAATAGATTTTTTGTTTATGATTTAACATCTAAAGAGTTTGGTGAGTATGAAAAAGAATTTTTCGAAAGATTAAAAAAAATTCTTAATGGTTAAAAACTTGATTCATTGCTGCTTTAGATAGTGGTTTCACTATAAAATAATCCGCATTAACTCTTTTTGCCTGAAATTCATCTGCTTCTCTATCAGCCATCAAGATAAATTTTGTATTTTTAGTAAGTTCATTTCTTTTTAACTCTCTAATAAGTGAAGGTCCACCATTACTTTTAACCTGCATGTCCACAAATATAAAATCGTAGACTTCATTGACATCTTCTATTTCTGAACTTGTCTGGATTATGTTCTCAAAATCAAGATATTTCTCAACAGAGTCTTTTACCCAGTCATTATCACTTATTATAAAAATCTTCACAGTTTTCAAAGAATAGTACCCTGTAATTTTAAAATGGAATAAGAATGATTAATATAATTTCTTCAATTGTACTGTTAGTGATTAGCGTCAGTCAGTTAAATATTTTCGAAATAGATGGAGTATTCTCTTCTGCTCACGTACGTTCTATCGAAAGACATATAGAAGAAACTCAATACACGCAAAATGACCTATTAGTAATACAATATAGTTCCACTAAATACAGTGAAAAAGCAGTAGATGATTTTGAAGCACTCATTACGGATAAAGAATTTGTTAAAGCTATGTGGGTAGGTCCATATTCTATAGAGATTGATTATGGAATTACTGCAGGATTCGACATACTTGGATTCGTTCCCGGAACAGTAATAACAAATGTTCCGTTCACATCAGAAATCGAAGCAAAATACTGCTCATTGAACACATGCACCTCTGAAGGAAAAATTATTATTGTTGAAGAAGAGGGTATTTTTGGTGATTACTTAGTTGTTGGGTCTATTGGTGCTTTTTTAGAAAATATCAATGATTCAGAAAAATTTTCAAATAATGTACAGCTAAGCATCAAAGAGGACACTTTTGAAGCTATTAACTTTTTAAAACCTTCACTTATGGAGAGGTTTTACATCGCCATCTCTGAACCAATATTTACTTATATGTTTTTTGTTTTAGGTTTTGCTCTTATAGGTCTTGAGTTATTTGCTATTGGTCCTGGAATTATGGCTTTCATTGGTGGGTTGTTAGTTATAATATCCTCTTTGCCTTTTCAGGAGTTTGGGATTAATTATTTGGGTATAGGAATATTCATAGGTGCCTATCTGATTTATTTAAAAATACTTTCAAGAGGTTATTTTTCAGTGTTAGGTATTGCAGCTTTCGCAATACTCGTTCTTTCCTCGATTGTAATGTTTAGTAATTATGTCATCAGTGTAAATACATTCTTACTTGCTTTTATATCTATTGGCCTTGCGTTCTTTTATTTTATTGCTATTCCAACTGTCATTAGATCAAGACTAACGACTGATACCAGTGCAATGACATCCTTTGTAGGTAGAGATGCTGTTTACATACAGAAGTTAGATGGAAATGCAGCATTAGTAAATATAGGTAAGAGCGAAGTAAGGGTTGAGTCTGATCCCGAAAAAAAATATATCGTGGGAGATTCTTACCAACTTCAAGAAAATGATGGAAATTTAGAAATCTGAAGTAAAACTTCGCGAAAAAAACCTTTTGCCATTTCTAATTTCTTAAATATTGTCTATGTATGTTACAAATAAACATTTCGACATGGCAATATGACGCACTTTGTAGGCAACACAGCAGCAATCTTTTCTTTCCACCTGCAACATTTGAAAAAAAAGAAGATAGAGAAAAAAGAGAAGTAAAAGCAAAGTCTGTATGTAACGGATGTCCTGTTAAATATGATTGCCTAGAAGAAGCCTATGAAATCTCAGAGCCATTTGGTGTTTGGGGAGGAATGAACGAAGTAGAGAGAAAGAGAAACTTAGTTTTAGCTGAATAGTTTTTTTCTTGAGCCTTCCGTATCTATTTTTTTTGTAATTTGCTTATCATCTAAAATTTCTAATAAAGGGATAGTGTATTTTCTCGATAAAGAAGAAGCAGACTTGAACTCAGCAATAGTAAATACATCTGGTAGCTCCTTGATAATGTTTAACACTCTCGAGAAATGTTGGTCAGTGTAAAGTATATTTTTGGAAACTCTAATTAATTTCCCAACAAGGAACAAATTTTTAACAATTTCTCTATCAAATTGCTGAAGATCAATATTTGGGACGGAGAGTTCACTACCCAATTCCTTTTTAATTAAATCCAACACTTTTCTATCTTCTTGGGTGTCCTCTTCTACAAATTTAATTTGGTTGTCATTTATATAAATATCATCAAATGCAATAAAAATATTTCCTATTTCTTCCTCTTCGATAAAAAATCTATCGTATAGATATTTTGCAATGCCAAACTTGTTTATTTTTTCGATATTGTCTTTTATGTGTCTATGGACACTTTGTAAGTTTGAATCGTCTATATATAGGCTACCTAGTTTTAATGCTTGATCAGAGGACTTAATAGGCGAAAAAAATAATAAATCATTAAGGGTTTCATGCTCGGAACCATTTTTTGATTTACTAATCAAATGTTTTACAAGATTATGATTCATAACAGGCATTATGAACTCACATCCAAAAAAGTTATTATTGTCAACATCATGCAATACCATTTTCTCTCCTTCTGGCATTGAGACAGGTTCATTCAATTTGGCAATGGCATAAATTTTGTTTTCTACTTTTAACAGGTGCAATTTATGAACAAGTTTGTTTGTCGTTCCTGCAAAAAGCTTGATGGTATTGTTTTTAATACTATTTGCATTCTCGGGATTAATTTCAAGAAAAATATGATCAGAAACTCGTAGCAAATCTTCAGATAACAAATCACCTCGTTTGGGGGCAGTTTCATTCGATTTTTTTAATGATAGAGCAATTCTTTGAGAGCCAGTGTCTTCAGTATATTTTTTATTAGTGCTCTCTATACTTTTTATATCTAGTTTTTTTCCACCTTGGGTTAGTAATGAATTATTTACTTTAAAGTTCACACCAGCGGTTCCAGTTACTATTCGTCCAATTCCATCGATAATAAAACTTCTATCGATCCAAAAAGAAGAATAGTTATTAGAAACTGAAGATAAAAAAGATTGAATATCTTTTAGGAGACTCTCTTTACTTGTTGTTTCTTTGTGAAATTTAAGAATTGTATAATTGAGATTCTTTATTTCAGATACTTTGTCTATTAGAAAATCTTCATCAATAGATGATTCCGGTAGGTCTAATTTTGTGTAAATGAACATAATATTCATTTTCGCTAAACCAGTTAACGCTCTAAAGTGCTGTTCTGATTGCTCTGACCATCCTTGTGTACTATCTATTACAAACAGAATTGCATCAGCATTTGAAAATCCGGCAATTGTATTTTTAAAGAAATCTCTATGTCCCGGAACATCAACAATAGAAATTATTTTATCTTCGTATTCATAAAAGGTGTATCCAAGGTTTATGGTTAGACCGCGAGTTTTCTCTTCAGTTAATCTATCAGTTTCTTGTTCTGTTAGAAAGTTTACAAGAGTTGACTTTCCATGATCAACATGCCCGGCAGTAGCCAATACCGTCATAAGTTATTTAAGGCAGTAACGATAAGTTCATCATCAGATTCAAATGAAGATCTGATATCAATAATAATCTTGTTATCTTTAATCCGAGGGATTATCGGTGTATCTAAATGTCCCAACTTATCAAGTAGGTTACTATCAACTGAAGTTCCTATCGAAATAACTGGTGATGGTATTTTAACATCTGGCATGCTTCCACCTCCAATTAATGAGTTAGCATCCTCAATAGAATGCTCGATAGTTATAGCCTCTGAAATTCTCTTTACTCTGATTAATAATTCGTCATATGAAAGTTTCAGAGAATTCCACAAAGGGATAGAACCTTCTTGTCTTGAAAGATACAGTTCAGTAGTTTTTTGTAGTTCATAACTGACGACTGGAGAACACCGGTAAGTTCTAAATAGTGAAGATTCTTTAATTTCAGCAATCAGGCTCTTGCTTCCTGCAATTACTCCTGCTTGAACAGAACCAAATAATTTGTCTCCTGAAAACATAACTAAATCAGCTCCATCGGTAAGTGACTCTTGAACATGTTGCTCACCATTAAAATAATCAATATTATTTTTTTCTAAGAATTTCTTTTCAATGACTAATCCACTACCGATATCGTGAATAAGAAGTGCTCCATATTCGTCAGCAATCAATTTTAAGTCTTTGATAGATACTTCTTCAACAAACCCTGAGATGGTGAAATTAGATCTGTGCACTTTTAGAACAACGGCATTTGGATATTGTTTCAGAGCAGAGGTGTAGTCTTTTGTATGTGTTTTATTCGTAGTCCCAACCTCAATTAGCTTTAAACCCGTTTCAGCAATAATTTCTGGTAATCTGTAGGATCCTCCAATTTCGACTATTTCACCCCTTGAGATAATTACGGAATCTACGTTTCGCCTTTTTTTGACTGAGTGGAGTGTTAAAAATAATGACGACGCATTGTTATTAACAAAACATACTCCCTCTGAACCCAATAGTAGATTCATTGAGTATGTTAAATAGGAGTTTCTTTCACCACGAGCCTGTTTATTTAAGTCAAACTCTATATTTGAAGCGTGTCCCTCAAAAGTTATATTTGTTTGAGCTCTTCCAAGATTCGTATGTAGAAGCGTGCCAGTACAATTTATAACCTTTATTTGTTGGCCAACAATTAATCCATCTATTGTTTTTTTATACTCTTCAAGAATGCTGTCTTTTTCAGCAAACTTACTTACTACATCTTTGGCAACGCTTAGGCATATTTCTCTAGATAAATGATTCTCGTATGAGTCCACTAGAGCATTTACAGATAATTTCTCCACAAAAATCAGTTCTCCAATTCTTCAAATACTTTTGCAATACGACCAGTACAAGTTTCATCGGTAATTGGTGGTAGGGCGTTTGTTATCTTATCAATTAACATATTGAGCGATGTTTTTGTTGGAGTATCTTTTTCCTGCTCTATTAAAGGGATACCTTTATCGGCTTCAGTGGTTGTTTCTTCACTAAGAGGAATTTTCATCAGCATAGGAATCGCAAATTGTTCTGCAAGTTTTTCTCCCCCACCTTTACCAAATATTTCATATCTTTGGCCGTTATTGGTTTCAAAGAACGACATATTCTCAATCACGCCCAAGAGAGGAATGAAGCTTCTTTTTGCCATGTCAGCAACTCTAGTTGCAACTTTTTGTGCTGTAACTTGTGGGGTTGTAACAACAATTAATTCCGCCTGAGGGAGCAGTCTCCCAAGAGCCATCTGTATGTCTCCCGTTCCAGGAGGTAGGTCAATAATAAGATAATCTAATTTACTCCAAGCAACATCATTCAAAAACTGTTCTAGTGCCTTACTAAGCATTAAGCCACGCCACATAAGGGCTGTATCTTCATCTTCTGTTATCAAACCTGTTGAGACGACTTCAAGATTTCCTCTTTTGTAGGGGATTATTTTCTTATCTTCTCCTGCCTCTAAACGAGCTTGAATACCTAGTAGGCGAGGGATCGAAAATCCCCATATGTCAGCATCAAGCAATCCAGTCTTATAGCCTTGTTTTTCTAAACCAAGTGCTATATTTGTGGAGATTGTAGACTTTCCTACACCACCCTTGCCACTTCCAATTGCTATGACTCTTGTTTGAGGATCAATCCTGGTTTCTGTGGCATTATCCCGAGCTTTTTTTCGAGCTTTCTCCATTACAGATGCTCTGTCAGCTTTATTCATTGCAACTACGTCAATTTGCACTGTCTCGATATTTTCCATCAATAGAAGCTTTCTTTCTATTTCAGTCTCAATTTGGTTTCTCATCGGACACTCAGCGATTGTTAGTGCTAATTGAATTAATACGGTTGTGTCTTTGTAGGTAATATCTTTGACCATACCAAGTTCAACAATATCTACTCCTAGTTCAGGGTCGACTATTGTTGATAGATGCTTCAGCAGAATATCATTTTGGATCATATTGTTATTTTAAAGTCAATATAGAAACATGTAATTATTAATTTATTGAATAAAACAATATTTGGTATAATGGAATCATGGACTTACAAATAAAATCATCAAGAGTAGTACTAGCAACAGATAGCGCTGTAAAAAAACTTAAGGAGTTAAAGGAAGCAGAAAGTGCAGATAGTTCCTTTTTAAGAATGGGTGTAAAACCTGGGGGCTGTTCTGGACTTTCATATGAAATGTTTTTCGATACAGAAAAGTATGAAAATGACTTTACTGAAGAGTATGGAGAAGTATCTATTGTTGTTGATAACCAAAGTGTCGATCACATCAGAGGTGCAACTTTAGACTATAAAGAAGGATTAATGGAAACAGGATTTTCTATAGATAATCCAAATGTATCCAGAACTTGTGGTTGCGGTAACAGCTTTAGTTAAACTTATATCCAACTGAATGTACAGTTTTAATCCATTCAGATCTATTGTCACCTAATTTAGCACGAATACGTCGAACATGAACATCTACAGTTCTTGCACCTCCAAAATAATCATATCCCCAAACTTCTTCTAGTAGTTGTTCGCGTGACCAGACATTTTCTTGGTTTTCTATAAAAAACTTTAATAGTTCATACTCCATGAAAGTTAGATCTAGCAAGCTGTCACCTGCTTTTGCTTCATAGGTTTTTAAGTTAATTATTAAATCTTTAAACTCAATTTTTTCAGAGTTTGTATCACCTAGGAGAGAATGAATACGAGCGCTAACTTCTTCAAGTTTACTTTTTGATGAAATAATTTCTATGCGGGGATTTTTGATGAGATCTACTGTCTGGCTGAAAGAGTCCTCATCGCAGATAATAAGTTCTGGTATAGGTTTTGATGCTGATTCAATATCAGATAAGCTTTTTTTCGTTTCTCCATATTTACTTAGAGAGGTTAACGCGATATCAATTTCATTTTGTTTTTGTATACTTTTTAAAGTTACCTTTGTTATTCCAGCGTCTTTAAACACCTGCAAAAAGTTTGCATGATTCTTATCTAAATTTATATATGCACTTATCATTTTCTTGAAACAATTATTTAATATTTGGTTCATACCAATAATTAAAATAAATACTACATTGTTAATTATGAAAATAAAAGCAGAATATATATGGATTGACGGTCAAACTCCTACCGCTTAC
>ERZ1046367.217-NODE-217-length-44677-cov-17.626574_pt1 | contig 44677 bp, 44 predicted proteins | sample MGYA00383091_ERZ1046367 | MGnify/ENA primary metagenome ERZ1046367 (study PRJEB29581, sample SAMEA5548361) | metagenome | biome: marine; feature: coastal; material: water | depth 50 m | study: Short-term variability in the microbial, nano- and picoplankton... | reverse complement strand
TGCCGACTTGACTTCTCCCAATCTTATTAGGGAGTATGCTGCTTCGATTACTGACTGTAACTGGATTGCTTGATGAAGGTTCGCAGACCCCAGCGTCCATACAGGTTTCCTTTCGGATTCCCTAGATACTCTAGTGTCCCTTTGGATTGAAATAGGGATGGTTGGTCGGCCGAATCATGGCAGACATGCAAACAACCTACATTATGATCAAACCTGATGGCGTACAAAGAGGACTTGTTGGTGAGATAATCAATAGATTCGAGCGGAAAGGACTTCGTATGGTTGGTCTTCGTCAATTAACTCCTTCAATGGAATTAGCCGAAGCTCACTATGCAGTACACTCAGAGCGTCCATTTTACTCAGGACTTATCGAATTCATTACTTCAGGACCTGTAGTAGCTATGGCATGGACTGGCGTAGATGCAATTTCAGTTGCTCGTAACATCATCGGGCCTACAAACGGAAGAGATGCTGCACCTGGAACAATCCGTGGAGACTGGGCAATGGATATTGGCCATAACATCATTCATGGTAGCGATGGAGAAGACACTGCAGCATTCGAGCTTGGACTATGGTTCCCAGATGGACTATGCGACTGGGTACTCGACGCTGAGTCACAAATATACGAATAAAACAATTAAACTAATTGAGGAAGGAACATGAGGTGGTCACGATGGAAAACCGTAGACAACCAATTGTTTCCGTATTAGGTCATGTAGATCATGGTAAAACCAGTCTACTGGACCATATTCGTTCACTTGGTTCAGGCAGACAGGCTTCTGTAATGGATCGTGAAGCAGGTGGAATTACTCAACATATTGGAGCTACTGAGGTTCCAGCAGATTTACTGAATGAATTATGTTCGCCACTAATGGGTGGAAAATCATTTGATTCTCCAGGACTTCTATTTATTGATACACCTGGTCATCACTCATTCTCAACTCTTCGTTCGAGAGGTGGATCTCTAGCAGATGTTGCAATCTTAATGGTAGATATTCACGATGGATGTATGCCACAAACAGTTGAGTCAATTCGTATTCTAAAGAATTCAAAAACACCTTTCGTTATTGCTGCAAATAAAGTAGACAGAGTCCATGGTTGGCAATCAGTTCGAGACAGACCGATGGCTTTAGCTCTAAGAGAACAGACAAAAGATACGATAGGATACTTCGATCAAAAGTATTGGAACTTAGTTGGTTCTTTTGCAGAACATGGATTCAATATTGAGCGATATGATAAAATCAAAGATTTCACTAAAGAAATTGCTCTAGTACCAATCTCTGCAAAACAAGGTGAAGGGATTCAAGACTTACTAGCAGTAGTTATTGGAATGGCTGAAAGATATCTTGGTGACAAACTAACAGATGTTGATGGAGCAGGAGAAGGTACAGTTCTTGAAATGAAAGAAGAAAGAGGTTTGGGTAAGACCCTGGATGTTATTCTCTATCGTGGTTCTATTCACAAAGGTGATGAAATTGTTCTAGTCACACAAGAAGGAGGAATTTCCACACGTGTTCGCGGAATGTTCTCTCCCAGAGGAATGTCTGAAATGAGAGATGCAGGCGATAGATGGGACGATTCCAATGTTGCTCATGCAGCATCAGGTCTGAAAGTCTCAGCACCTGATATTGACGGTGTTCTAGCTGGAACTACACTTAGAGTCGTAAAAACTGATGAAGAGCGTCTAGAGGCTCTTAATGCAGCTAATAATGAGGCTAATCTTTCAATTGAACTAGACGAAGAGGGTGTGACTATCAAAGCAGATACAGTTGGTGGACTAGAAGCTCTAGCAAAAGAATTGAAAGAACTTGATTTACCAATCCGTCATGCCACTATTGGAAAGGTAAATCGTCGAGATGTTAGATCTGCTGAAAATGCTAAAGACCCATTACATCGAATTATTATGGCATTCGCTACAGATATTCTAACCGATGCAGAAACTGAAATAGAAAAGTCAGAGAATGGTGTCAAATATATTAGTTCAGATATCATCTATCGTATTCTTGAAGAAAGAGAAGAATGGGTAGAAAAGAGAACTAAAGAATTAGAAGAAGAGTCTAGAGAAGTTGTAGTATACCCTGGAAGAATTAAATTCCTTCCAGACCATACATTCCGTGCAAGTAAACCTGCTGTAATTGGAGTAAGAGTATTAGCTGGAAGAATACATGTTGGACAGTACTTACTGAAAGAAGGAGTTAGACTTGGAAGGATAAAATCAATTCGTTCAGGACAAGATACAATGAAGGAAGCTTTGCAAGGAGCGGAGATAGCGGTTGCAATAGACGGAGTAACTGTGGGAAGACAACTTGAAGAGAATGATATCATGTTAGTTGATGTCCCTGCATCACATGCAAAAAAGCTGAGGAAGATGGACTTATCGGCTGCTGAAAAAGAGGTTTTAGAGGAATTAATGGAGATTCACCGTAAAGATGACCACTTCTGGGGACGCTAAAAAAACGATGCAGAACTAGTTCATAGACACCCAACCCTTTAGTATTAAAAAACGGGGCAGGTAGATGTTAGAAGGTGTTGAAAGATGACTATGGCAGCCAGTGACCCGAAGTCCCGTGAGTTAATTCAAACGGTTTCGCAAATTTCAAATGCATTAATGAATGAAGTTTCCAAGGTAATTATTGGTAAACAAGAAAACCTTCGAAGAGTTTCTGTAGGTATACTATCAAACGGAAATATGCTGATTGAAGATTTCCCTGGATTGGCTAAGACTTTGATGGCTAATACATTCGCTACTGCACTCGGTTGTAAATTCAAGCGTGTTCAATTTACTCCTGATCTTCTACCTGCAGATATCATGGGGACTTACATGTATGACCAACAAGCTGGTGAATTCAAACTACGTCCTGGACCTCTGTTCACAAACGTACTTCTGGCTGACGAGATTAACCGTGCTCCACCTAAGACACAAGCTGCTTTACTAGAGGCAATGGAAGAAAAGCAAGTAACAATTGAGGGAATTACTCACAAATTACCTGCTCCATTCATTACAATGGCTACACAGAATCCAATTGAACAAGAAGGAACATACCCTCTACCAGAAGCACAGATGGACCGTTTCTTGATGAAAATGTCAATGGGATACCCTAACAGACAGGAAGAAAAAGCAATTCTACAGCGAAGAAAACTTCGAGGTAAGGATGACCACGAAGTTGAGCAAATGACATCTCCGAAGAAAGTAGTTGCAATGCAGAAAGCGTTGGAAACTGTACATGTAGATCCTGCAATAATGTCTTACATTGTTGAACTTGTTCACCGTACACGTGAAGATCACAGAGTAATTACTGGTGCTTCACCTCGTGCTAGTCAGTCACTATTCAAGACCAGCCGCGCAAGTGCTGCAATTGATGGAAGAGACTATGTTATCCCTGATGATATCAAGAATGTCGCTTTACAAGTTGTAAGTCATAGAATTGTTTTGAAACCCGAGTCAAAAATTCGTGGAGTTACTGGTCAGCATCTAATGAGAAAGATTCTCTCTGAGGTCCCAGTACCAGTAATTCAGTGAATTTAGCCAACAGGATTGAACACCTCCGGCTCTCACAGCCACCCAGTGGGATACATGGCGAAGCCAATTGTTATTGCAGTCGTCAACCATAAGGGTGGTTGTTCGAAGACTACTACTGCAGTAAATCTCGCTGCAGCTTTAGCTACGGGTAATACCGAAATGGGAATTAAATCACGTCGAGTCTTACTCGTTGATTTAGACCCTAAGGGGAATGTCGCAACAACATTTGGAATAGATAAAAGAACTCTTGGAGCGACTATGAATGAATTATTCAAAGGTGGAATTGATGGAACACAAGTCAGTCTCAATCAATGCCTATTGGGTCCAGGAAATCTTACACAATCAATGAAAAAATCTTGGAGAAAACACAATCCAGATAAGAAACGCGGACCTCCAAAAGAAATTGCTATCAATAATTTATGGATTTTACCTGCAGATCTAGATCTTTCAGGAGTTGAAATCGATTTAGCTACAAGATTTGGAAGAGAAGCAAGACTAAAATCGGTTTTACATCAGGCGCAAGAACACTTTGACGTCATCATAGTAGATACTCCAGCATCACTTGGATTATTGACTACTAATGCGCTTACTGCGGCTCAATGGGTACTCATTCCAATACAGGCTGAGTTTTATGCATTGGAGGGAATGGGCCAATTGATGAATACAATCAAAAATGTTCAGAAAGCTGTAAATCCTGATCTGAAATTATTTGGAATCGTATTGACAATGGTTCAATCTCGAAGTAAATTATGTGAAACTGTAGCAGAACAAGCAAGGAAGCATTTCGGAGATCGTGTTTTCAAAACACAAATTGCAAGGTCAATTGCGATAGCTGAATCACCATTAGAAGGAGCACCAATTGTTATTGCTAAAAAACCAAATAAATCAAATCCTGCTAGTCAGAATCTCTGGGACTTTGCTAAAGAAGCAGATTCAAGAATTAGAATAATTCTTGGGAATTAATTTTCGGATACTTTCTCAAGAGTAGATTGTTTAGCGTCCAATATTATTTTTTCCCATTTAACTTTCAAATGAGACTCAAGAGATTTCATAATTTCATTAACCTCTTTCTTAGAAATATCAGTTCTTTTAGAGAACTGTTCCTCTAGCGTAGTAAGTAATTCTGTTTCTCTCTCTTTCGCATATGTAGCAACACGCTGTTCCATTTCAACTTCGCTTTCTAATGCCAATTCTTGTCGACGAAGAGAAAGAGCTGCTTCCATTGTCTTTCTCTCAGATCTAAATCTCCTATCCAAATCGGATAATGCGTTTTGTTCCGCTTCTTCTTCAAGAGATTTAGTCCTAACATCAACATCAGTTAACATCTCTTTTTCTAATGATTTACGTTCACTTTTAAGTTGCTTATCTAATTCAGATTCTCTTAATTTTCGTGCTTCTGCTAGCCTTTCACGCATCTGAATTTCTTGATCTAGACGATAAGATTCGGCTTTTCTATGAACCTGAGATTCCATGACTTCACGAAGATCCATTTCTACTCTTCTTTCCATCCTCTCTAAATCTTGATTTGCTTCTAATTCTAATCTTTCATTCAAGAATGCTTGACGGCGAGTAAGTTCAATTTCCATCTCGCCTTTCAATCTAGTACGTAATTTTGAGGTGTGAGCTTCAATACGCCTATCTCTCTCCAAATCTAATTGTTCTCTCAATCTATTTTCCTCTCTACGCAATCGGTGTAACATTTCTTCACGAAGAAGTCTTTCTTCTCGTTCTAATGCTTCAGTTTCAAGCCGCTCCATTTCATCTTCAAGACCTGCACGGAGATCAGCTTCAATATTTTGTAACTGTTCTTCAAAGAGAATTTCATTTGCCTTTCTTATTGCTCCATGCATCCCTGAGACTCTTTCTGTCATCTCAGCAATACGCATTCTTCTCTCTCTTCGAATACTAGATCTAAGTTTAGATTCTTCATCAAGCCTATCACGTGCTCTAGCTACTGAATCCATAGTCGAGGACGCTGAAAGAACATGTTGAGCACGAAGGCTCGATAGTTCCTCGATACCTTCGGTATCATTTCCGGTTGGCGACTTGCTTTCACTCATGGGTACCCATCCCCATCATTACGGTATTTCCTGAGTATATGAGAACGACGGGTGTAATTCTCCCGATAATCCCTGTTTTGCAATGATTTGAGTATTAATCAAATACAATATTAGAGGTCTCAAAATGTCACATTAAATGCTGATTCACAAGCTGGACAATCTAGTTGACGTGTTCCTGGACGAGGTCGTATGCGTAGTTTTCTTTCACAACCGGGGCATTCAATCTCTACTTTGACTACTTTTGCTGTTAATGAAAATACTCCAGTACAACCACTACAAGTCAAATCTACTGGTCTCTCATCAGTACCTGCAACAAGTATCATGTTACAAAGAGGACAAGGGACTGATTCTTCGATTAATGCATCAATCGTTGGCTGATGAGATACTCGACAAACTGCTTCACAAATTTCGCATTGAATTTCACCAAGTCCAGGTGGTAACATATGGTTACAATGAGCGCATTCTGCCAAAGGCGCTACATGTTTCGACTCGACCTCTGCTGAATCAGACATACCCCTCGCTACCCCTTATTGGTTATCAAGCGGTCGTATTATTGGATGCAAATAATACCACAAATGCTTCTTTAAGATCTTTAGCCAAGTCTTTCATTAAGTCGATTAAAACAGTAGTTCTACCGGAATTATTACTTGATACAAACATACCATTGATAATTATCAGAAATACACTTGCTTCATGGATTGCGATACCTGCTGCAATACTTTGATTGATATTTAACAAAGTAGTTAACACTAGGATTAAAGTTATTGCAACTGAAATTGTAATATTGATATTAACAATGAGTTTTGTTCTTTTTGCTAATTGTAATAATCTTACAATTGCTCTTGGGTCATCACCAGGTATCAATACATCAGCAGCCTCCAAGTTAACCTGATCACCACTACCTACTGCAACACCAATATTGGCTGCTGCTAAAGCACCCGCATCATTGAAACCATCTCCAGCCATCAAAGTACGACGGGCTTTACTTCTTTCCTCTACCCATTGAGCTTTGCCTTCTGGATCAACATTACCTCGACATATAGAAGGATCAATTCCCAGTTGACTGGCAAAAGATTCGACAGATGATTGTTCATCTCCACTGAGAATTTCTACAATAATTCCTTGCTCTTGCAACATTTGAACCATCTCTTTGACTCCCTCTCTAGCATCATCATGTATGAAAGAGAATGCAGCTACTGATTTACCAGATAGTGACAAAACGCTAACACCGTGACCTTTCTTTCGGGAACTATCTAGGATTGATTGAATTTCATCTGTAATTTCTACCCCTTGAGAGATAAGCCAATCCGCTCTTCCAAAAATGATTTCTTGACCGCTGATTTTACCAGATACTCCTGCGTCACCATCACTAATTCCAGTGATTTTCTTTGGCATAACATTTGATTCAGTTGCTAATGAAATTATAGCTTTGGCATATGGATGATTTGAACGCTGTTCTAATGCACAAACCATGGATAAGATTTCATCTTTCTTGTGCTTACCTGTACAAACAAACTCGCCTATTTTTGGATGACCTGTTGTCAAAGTTCCTGTTTTATCTAATAATGCAAGCTCTACCGAAGCAGCTGATTCAAGAACATCTCCACCTCTTGCCACAAGTCCTGAGGCAGAAGCCGTTGAGAGCGCTGTTGCATGAGGTATTGGTGCTGCCAAAAGTAAAGAGCAGGGGCATGAAACTACCCACAAAATTAGGGTTGTCCTGAAATCTTTGGTTAAAGCGCCATAAAGTAGGGAACTAACCAATACAAATGGCACCCAAATAGCAGTAAAACGCTCTATTGTAGTTTGAGTTCTAGTTGGTTTCTCACGATAACTACGAACTAAATCAATAAGACTGGAAAGTCTGGTTGTATCGCCACTAGCCTCGCATCTAACAAGAATAGGGCCACGAACCAACACTAGACCTGCTTCAACAAAATCTCCTTTGATTACACTAATTGGGATTGGCTCTCCGGTTAATGGAGCACGATCAATCGCACCACTGCCTTCAATTATTACACCATCAACAGGAACAATCTCTCCAGATCTAATTTCAACTATATCTCCAATAGCTAAAGACTCAATAGGAAGCCATTCATCTTCTGATGTGCTTACTTTTACATTAGAATCACATGTATCATCATCACAACAATTGGTTTCAACAGATTTTACAATAGAATCACAATTATCATCATCACAGCAACTAGTTTCAGTGGAAGATGAGAGTCGAGCTAACCTAGGTAACCGATCAAGACCTCCTTGCATGGCGTTTCTGGCTTTTACAAGGGCGCTTTCTTCTAGATGAGATGCAAAGGCAACTAATCCTGTAACTATGAGTGCTTCTGGATATTCTTGCATCAACATTGCCCCAATTACTGCCAATGAAGTCAATACTTGAAAACCAAGTACTCGATTTTGAATACTTGCTATAGCTGCCTTAAACATTGGAAAACCAGCGAATGAAACACCGATTAAACATAACATTATGGCTAAAGAATCAGGTATTGAATTTAATGTATCAATAGCAATCACACCTGCAAGCAAAGGCAATGTGAGAACTGCTGATAAAAGTTGGACTTGGTCAGGTCTAAGTTTTGACGAGGTAGATTCTTCAAGTTTCAAATCACTACCAAGAAGTTGTTGTAACCTTTCATTAGAAATTTCTTTCATTTTTATTGAAGTAAAGGTAATTCTTTGAAACTCAATTTTGCCATCTTCAAATCTTACATTAATCATACCTGGGACTTCGAGTAATGCTGTTCTAAGCATTTTACGTTCTATTCCAAGGTTAGTAGCGGCACGGCTAGGCGTAAGGCCAGATACAGATTGCCAAAGAATCTCTGGATTATGTCCAAGACTCTCTAATACAGAGTTAGCCCTAGAAAGTTTACCTTTTGCTAAATCTAAATCCATTCTAACAATACCTTCTGTAACTGATACCTTCACATTATTGACACCAGGTAATCTATTGACTGCTTTTCTAGCCTTCATTGCACAATCTGCGCAATCCATACCGCCGATTCCCCATTCTATGTTATACGTGCCATCAACAACTAAATCAGCATCGAGTATTTTATCTGCACTTTTCGCAAATGAGATTATATTGTCATTTTTTTCTTTCACTGATTTTTTCAAATCTGATGATTCTTTCATTTTCAGAGGAATCTGGGAAATACTATCTCCAACTGTTTTAGAGATATTGGATAATATTTCTGCAGGCGTATTTTTTACTACTTTATCAGTAATTGATTTGTCATTAGAAGAAATGATGAGCTCATCCTCGTCATCATCGAGAAGAAGAAATTCTTCCTCATCCATAGTTATCCGACAAGAGGTCTATCCTTGAACATGACTAGATGACGTCTGAGCGATGAGATGATGAAATAGGACTTCTACGCAAGCATATGAATACGATGCCTCAAGGTGATGATTGGGAAATGATTGTCTTCGATATAGATGGCACATTACTAGATTTTGAAGGATTTCAACCAGAGTTAATTCCTCTAATAAGAGAAATAGAGAATATGGGGGTAACTGTGTCTTTAGCCTCTGGAAGAACTCTACCAAATGTCACACCAATACAGCAAGTGCTTGCGATATCGGGATTTGCGATAGGTGAGAATGGAGGAATGGTTTGGGATAGTAAAGCAGGATTCCCAATAAGATGTCTAGCAGATGGTAAGAGAGCAAGAGATGCGGCGAAATGGCTAGCAACTCAGATAGAGGGATTGGATCCAAAAGGAATTGAGACAAATCGCTGGAGAGAAACTGAATGGTGCCTATTGGATACAGAAAATTATGAAAAAATGAAAGAGGCTCTGAAGGATTCGCAGTGGCCTGATTTACAAGTCGTGCCTACTGGATTTGCAGTGCATATTACTGAAAAAAAATTGAATAAGGCTAGTGGCCTGAAAGTTGCGTTTGAACAAAGAGGTATTGATCCAAAGAAAGTTATCGCGGTTGGAGATGCATCAAATGATATCCCTATGTTCAAAATGTGTGGTTTTTCTGTAGCAGTAAATAATGAATTTGCGGGTGTAGAAGAAGCTGCTGATCATCTAACAAAAGCCAAGGGGACTTTAGGAACAATTGAATTTCTAAACGAATTTATTAGAACACGTAAATGAAGATGGTGCAGGAGGCAGGATTCGAACCTGCGAAGCTCTACGCATCGGAACTTGAGCCCGACCCCTTTGACCACTCGGGTACACCTGCGACCCTCCGAGATGTTTTTTCTTATTGAGTCCAACGGATGAACAGACTTGAAAGAAGATAAACAAAGGAATCATTCATGGCCTTCCTCTCTCTGCCGTTACTCAGGTTGCTCACATGATTGACGAAGTCGCTTCATCAAGATTATCAAAGCAACAACTAATTGTTGTCGAAAAAGCCCTTTTTGAGTTGACTAGGCAACAAAAAGCAAGTCAAAATGCACCTGTGGAAATCACAGTTCCAAATTTCTGGTCTTCGATTTATCAATTACTAAGCCATTTAGAAAATGAGCTGGCTGAAACTATAAGGAATGAAGGAATGAATGCAAAGACACAATTGCAGTCACGTAGACTTGGAGTAGCCAGGACGTCTGTTTCAGATCTGACAAGAATGAGGATGAATGCATTTACTCAGCATGCAATTTTAACAAATTTGCTCAAACTGTCGAGTGGAAAACAAAATGGAAATAAGGTTCCACCACTAAATTGGCAACGCCATGACCCTTCAGAAAGAGCCTATTATACAAATGTTGAAAGATTGGTTGAGAAATATAAAAATGATGTTTCTTGGGATAATATGCTCCATGGAGGGAAGCCAATGTCAGTAAGTAAACCAAGTTTAGGAGGTAATGCTGCACTCACGGAATTTAGTGATTTAGATAAAGAAGAAGAAGTTGTGTCTTCAGTAACTACATCGGAGCCATCTCAAGAAATATGGGATGATCCAGAATTTGACGAGGAAGATAGGATTCGCCAAATGGATGAATTTCCAGAAAGAGCTACCGGAGCAATCTCATCAACTTCGATAAACCAAGAACAAGATATGAAAAATAGTTCAAATATGAAAAGAATCAGAATTATTCAAGATTTAATGGACCCTATTATTGATGAAGACGGGACTGCAATTCAACTTACTGCGGGCGAGGTTGCTAACTTTTCTTCACTTATGGCGGATACTCTAATTGCAGCAGGTTTTGCTGAATCCGCAGAGATATAGGGAAGCAATGACTTAGAGTCGTCATTGTACGACTAGCCTCACCGAAGGTGAGCCGATGGGAGAATCAGTAACAAATAAACAACTAAAAAAATTCAGAACTAATTTTGCAAATGACCCTGCAGCGAAAGTTGCACAGAATGCAGTAACAAATGGAAACCTACTAGATGTTGCGCTAAATAGAGACTTAGTACAAAATATCGATTCGTCATTTTCTGTGAAATTAGATGATTGGAAAGTCACAAATCAAAAAAGTAGTGGAAGATGCTGGCTTTTTGCAACTTTGAATTTATTTAGACCAGGTACGATGAAGAAATTAAATGTCAAAAACTTTGAATTCAGTCAGTCGCATATTCATTTCTGGGATAAATTTGAGAGAAGTAATCATTTCTTCGAAGCAATTATTGACACGGCAGATAGACCTCTAGACGACCGAACTATTGGATTTCTTCTGGGTGACCCAATTGGAGACGGCGGGCAATGGAATATGGCAATGAACCTAATCCGTAAACATGGATTAGTGCCAAAAACTGCTTATCCAGAGAGTATCTCATCATCGAGTACAAGATGGATGAATGCTATACTGAAAGACATTCTAAGAAGTGGAGCAAGTGAATTGCGTGAAATTTTAGATAACGGTGGTTCGAAAGAGGAAGCTAGAGCACACAAAGATAAGAGAGTCGAAGATATTTGGAGGATATTATGCATTCATCTAGGCACACCTCCTGAAGAATTCGATTGGCAATGGGAAGATAAAGACGGAGATTTTCACAGAAAAGGAAGCATGACACCCCAGGAATTTGCTAAAGAATATGTAGATATGGATTGGGAAGATTATGTTTGCATAGTCAATGATCCAAGAAATGAATATTACCAAACTTACACCGTCGACTACCTACAAAATGTAGCGGGTGGTCCGCCAGTGGTATACCTGAATGTACCAAGTCAAGAAATGAAAGATGTAACACAAAAGTTGCTGGAAGATGGTTTACCTGTATGGATGGGCTGTGATGTAGGGAAGCAAATGCATAGAAAAAGAGGACTTTGGGATGCTAAACTATTCGACTTTGCTGAATTATATGGGGCAGAATTTGGCATGGATAAAGCAAACCGTCTGAGATTTAGTCAGACTATGATGACTCATGCTATGTTGTTTACTGGTGTTGACGTCGTTGATGGAGTACCAAGAAGATGGCGAGTTGAGAATTCATGGGGCGCTAAAGAAAGTGGCAAAGAAGGGTTCTATACGATGAATGATTCATGGTATGATGAACACATGTTCGAAATTGCAGCACCTACTGATTACCTTACTGAGAAAATGAAAAAAGGCCTCGATACAAGTCCTGTAGTATTACCTGCTTGGGACCCTATGGGCAGTCTGGCGAAAGATGAAGCTGCTCTCTGAATATTTATGCTGACTAGGTCAATAATATGTCAATAGGAAATACAACTAATATTTGTACAATTTGTAGAAATAAAGGTGAAACAAATTGGTATAATATTTCTAACCATAATCAAAAAAATAATCAAGAGAGATTATTTTCTAATCCAAATAACAAGATCGAACTTTGTAATAATTGCCATATTAAGGCCACGGGAAAAAATCTACCTCCTAAAAGAGAACATATTCATGACGAAGAAAGTTCTACTAAACAAAAATCACGTGAAGGAAAAGCTGTCGCTAAACAAAAATCAATCCATGGAAGAATTCTTGCAAAAAAGAGAAATCTAGAACGGAAAGACAAACAAGAAAGAATTACTTCTAGAAAAAGAAGTCTATAATTGATTACTGAGTTTTTGTGTAAAGATGTTTTTAGTGTTATATCATTATTTCTGATACGGTTTATATGAAACCTCTGTTATGAAAATTATAGAGGAATAGTGATGGATGAAATTACACAAAAACTACTAACTGAAAAAATGATACCAATTGCCCCCATGAATGGTGAGAAATTCGAGAAATTGAGAATCTCAGTAGATGGATATAATGCTGAATGCTTTATTTTTCAGCGAATAAATTCAGATAAGATAATCATTTTATTTGAAAAAGAACACCCAGAATTTGGAAAAGAATTTGGAACCAAATATTTCCAATTTAAAGAACCTGGGAAAATGATTTGGGGTCATTCAACAAAATATATGCATATCAAAATAGCATAGTCAAAGAATAAATTTGTTAAAACAAATTTCATCCAAGATTTCTTAGTGAAAGCTCGATAGTAACTGAGTCTGGATATTCAATCATCATGATTGCCTTCAAAGCCTTCTCATCTTTTGAACTGTTAGTTACAAGTTCAAGAAGACGCTTATGGAAACGCATTTCCCAATGATCCCAAGTTTCTGCACCTTCTCCATCAGGAGCTTTTCTACATGGCACGACTAATTTCTTTGTAGGCAGAGGTATAGGTCCACGCAAAGCAACACCAGATTTATCTGAAATCGCTTTGATAGTAGCGCATACTAAGTCTACATCTTTGTAATTATCACCGGTTAACTTGATAGTAGTAACGACTGGCATTTTATTCACTCACCAATCTCTCTAAAAATCTAAGCTTTCTTCTCAATCTTCATGCAAACGCCAGCAGCCACAGTCTTACCCATGTCACGAATAGCGAATCTTGCAAGTTCAGGGAACGCATCCATCTGCTCAATAGCCATAGGCTTGGTTGGTCCGAAACGGATCAAAGCAGCATCTCCAGTCTTTAGGAACGGAGGGTTTGCTTCCTTAGTCTTGGAATTCTCTAGTAGTTCTACGAATCGAACTGCTACTTGGCTAGTATGGCAGTGGAACACAGGTGTGTATCCTACACCGATAGCTTTCGGGATTTCCATAAGTTGAATTTGTCCAACGAATGTTTCGTCGTGACGTACGAAGTTAGGTGCAGATTCAGGATATCCTGCAACGTCTCCACGGCGGATATCAGTTGCAGCTAATCCACGAACATTGAATCCAACGTTGTCACCAGGTTCAGCCTTAGCGTGAACTGTGTGGTGCATCTCAATTGACTTAACTTCAGCAGATTGTTGACTTGGATTGAAAACCACAGTTTTACCTGAGTTTAGTGTACCAGTCTCGATCTTTCCTACTGGAACAGTTCCAATACCGCTGATCTTGTAAACATCCTGAATTGGTAGTCTTAGAGGACGGTCTGTTGGTTTAGGAGGCATCTGAATAGCATCAATTGCTTCGAAAAGAGTAGGGCCATTGTACCATGACATATTTTCACTCTTGTTGTAGATGTTCTCTCCAAAGAAAGAAGAACCTGCAATCATTGGAACATCTGCTGGATTAAATCCTGCCATCTTCAATAGGTTAGAAACTTCAGTCTTAACTGAGTTGAATTTGTCTTCAGAGTAATCTACTCCACTAATGTCCATCTTATTGATGTTAACAATTAATTGTTTAACTCCAAGTACACGAGCTAAGAAAGCGTGTTCCTTAGTTTGTGCGTTTACTCCATCGTTTGCTGCTACACAAAGTACTGCAGCGTCTGCTTGGCTAGTTCCAGTGATCATGTTCTTTACGAAATCACGGTGACCAGGTGCGTCAATTACTGTGAAGTAATAATTTGGAGTGTAGAATTCTTTGTGAGCTACGTCGATAGTAATTCCACGCTCTCGCTCTTCTTTCAATCCATCCATAACATAAGCCAGACCGAAACCTGCCTTACCTTGCTCTTGTGCAAGTTTTTCATTCTTGTCAATTACGTGCTGTTCAATATGACCGCTGTCTAGAAGTAGTCTTCCAACTGTTGTCGATTTTCCATGGTCAACGTGACCAACGAATACTATATTCAAGTGCGGTTTCTTTTTATCTTCCCATTGTGAACCCATATGATACACCCCTAAGGTAGCCCGCCGACCGTAGAGGCATATTTGAATCCATTCATCTTAATGTATATATCATAATATAAAATAAAGGATTCAAATCACGCCGCAGTTCATCGATATTGCAACTCAATTATGAAATGTTTAACCTCAGTGTTGTGAGTTTTCTCGTTTTGTATATCCGCAGTCCAATCACCAGGTAATTTACCTCGTATCGTGGAACCACTAAGTACTAGCCAAACACAACGATCATCCGAGTCACAATCTCCTGCATCTCTATTATCCGCTCCAATCGCAGAAGTATTTGCTACTTCGTCATCAGTCTTATTGTAAACATAGATATCTAATATATTCTCTGAATCAACAGTTATTCCTCCTGCACCATCGTCTTCCTTAGGATAAATTAATTTGAGTCGAAGGTAACGTATCCTATCTTCAGTTTCGGTATTGTATGATACGGGATACTCCCAAGACATGATTATTGGATCGTTTCCTAAACGACGATCTATTTCAAAGTCTGACCAAACACCACGATAATTAACATAAATTTGCATCTTGGAGGAAGAGGTTAGACCATTATTATCTACAACAGTCACACTTACGATCCATGCGCCTCCACTAATTGCTTCACCAGTAGAGGGTAAATTCTCCCATTCAATTACTTCTCCAGTAGCATCAATATCATTCTCTAAATCGCCATCATTATCTGAATCGTAACTGGTATCTAAATCCCAATTCCATTCTACAATATATTCTTCAGCATAACAATCTGAATCATCAGGATCACAACCAGCCCATGAATCTGAAGCATCGAGAGTTATTTTTGTTGTAAATTCTACTGACTTATCACTTATTTCTTTATCTTCTTCACAAACCCAAATTAAAACAAAGTTCCCTGCTGGCGCTGATTCCCCATCACAATCTTCGTCTTTGTGTGAACTAATATCTGCCTGAGGCTCCCTAGCATCTGGATCAATTATATTAACAGTTTTCTTAGTTGTAGTTTCCAATGAACCATCGCTAACAGTTAGCTTTACGGAATATTCACCGTCTTGAACATAAGTATGGGTGGTTGTAAGACCAGATCCGATGTTACCGTCACCAAAATTCCAAGTAAAAGTTAGGGGGTCTCCATCAGGATCACTAGAACCTGCTGCATTGAATGTTATTTCCTCCCCTGCACGAATATTTGAATTCGGGTTCAGAGAAAACGTAGAGGAAGGTGCATTATTACCGCTAAAAGAGTCCAAACAACCTGCTAGGGGTGTACTAATCATCAATAAAACCAACATAAATGCAAGTCCGTGAACGCGTGTCATCGTGACTTGCGTGACATCCTTGTTTCATCAAACCTACGGATTCCTGTAATAGAGACTAAAAGTCAAATAAAGACTTCTGAGTTGAAGGATTCTTGGCATAATCTTTGAGTTGTGACTCATCAAATTTCAGTGCAGATGTAATGCGGCCAAGCGATTTCGCTAGTCGATTGACATAATATTGAGGATCAGGATCTGGTGCTTCACCACCTATTTCATCAACTAACCATGCTTTAACTTCCATTGGACTTGACTTGGAGTTTGTAATTATATAACCAACTTTCATTCCTGGTGTAAATTGCAGTCCGCGACTAATTCTTTCTTTAGCAGCTCTTACATATGGAAGACTGTCAGGATTTGCATATATCTTATTGAAAATCCATTTTCCTGATTTCTTATCCCAACTACCTTTACAACTTCGACTAACAATCAAATCTGAAGTTTCTACATTCCCATGATGGACATCAGTAATTACAGATTTAGCTAAATCTATGGCGCCATCTTCATCACCCTCTAATATTAATTCAAACATTTCAGTCATTGTTTTACTTAGTATAGTAAATGAATCAGTCCTTCTAACTTCGTAACCTCTTATCAATAATTCTTCACGTGGCCAAATAACTCTGCCTACGTATCTTTTCTTAGCGCCATGAGAGAAAAATGCAGATAGTGCTGTTTCGAACTCTAACTCCGCACCTTCTTTGGTAAATTGGTTAGCTAATTGTTTACCAAGTTTGATTGTTTCATCTTTCGCATTTTCCCATGCTAATAATTCAGGCCCTTCAACAGGTTTCTTAGCAGGGGTATTTTCTTCGGTGCGAGTACAAACAAATATAGAATCAGTATCCGAATAAACCACATCATAACCATCTTTCTCTAAGTTAGATATTATTTCAGTAATATTATACCTAGCCCATTCAGTAATACTAGCACCTAATTTCTCATGTGTGAAACGATAAAAACTGGAAGCGAAAACACCGTAAAATGAATTCATTAGAATTTTTACCGCATATTGAAGTTGATCATTTAGAAATGCTTCATCTTCGTCACCTTTCTCAATGGCTTGAGCATATGCTTTCTTATATTTATCACGACTATCCATCAATCCTTGAAGTAACAAAGGAACAAGCCCCACTCTATCTTCTTTCGATAAATAACGTGTTTCAGTAACTGGAGAAATAAAATGACTAGGGTCTTTTTCGCCCTCTCGAATTAATGTTGTTGAACAGATATTATTAGAAATCATTATTGAAGGGTACATAGATTTGAAATCAAGAACTGCTACCCAATTTTTGGTACCAGGTTCGACTTCATGGACATAACCACCTGCAATCTGTTCTCTTCTTCCAGTAGCTCTATTTGTTGAGGGAATTGCAACTCCATTTCTATCGGCTAATCTAATGACAAGAGAATCTATCCATTGACTAGTAGTCCCAGTTGACGCTGTTTCAACTGTTGTAGAAGATACGGAAGCTAATGCTTCTTTGCGAGGTATTGACTTTAATTTATCTAAAATATCTAATGGCAGTATTGTATCTCTCACACAATATTCCATAACTTCATCTGGACGATTCGCCCATTCCATATCCATTTGGCTAGCATCAACATCTAGTTTTTGTTTATCATCTTGATCTGGCCATAATAAGTTAGACACATACTTCAGAGACTCTCTTTGCGGACTCAAAGTCTGCCTTGCTTGCCACCAAGCATCCAGAGGGATACGGCCAGGGATTCTCCATACTCGGTTATTTTGTCTTTTAGGAAAAATTCGCCCTGGATATTTACGTGTACCTAATTCATTTGATGTAGCTGGTAAACGTCCCCAACCAAACATTGCAGCTTGATCAGGTAACGAATTTGGACTATTTTCTATCGACCTCTCTTCCATTCTTGGAAGATCGAAATTATCAATATTATAACCCGTAATAAAATCTGGATCTTCGTCTCTAACTAATCTTGTAAGCCCTTCCATAATTTCTCTTTCTGTACCTTTATATTCACGAATTATTCGTTCACCCTTTCTGTCAATAACTGCTGCCGCACATAAAATATTATTGTGTTTTACACTTGTTTCTAAATCATAAGAAAAGGTTACAAAAGGCGTTGGGAAAGGGTCTGCTCTTTCAAGACATGAAATATCACAATGCATTATCAAATCGACTGGATAAAGGCCTGCGCCACCTATTTTTCTTATTTCTTCTGCAGCTAATTCAGAATTCGTTGTTCGAGATACTTCATCAGGTGCACGATTACCAGCCCAAAGTATCTTACCAGAAAAAGAAATATGTGGGCCTAAATCAAAATCCATCAGAAGTTTATGAACAAGAAATATATCCGAACTTGTAACGTCCCATCCATCAGTTGATAATTTTTTTTGTAAAGTGTTATACTGCTTAGGATTCCTAGAAGTGACATTAATTCTCCAATGAGGTCTTTGCTGGCCATTATACAATTTATTTCCTAGTTCAATGGGGTTCCCTAAGACTCTACTATCATTAGTAACTTCATCTAAAGAAAGAGTAGGGTATTTAGAATTACTATTCGTCATAGGATCTGATATCTCGATATAAGGTTTCAATCCATTAACTAGTAACAATATCGAATGTCCTAATTTGGAACGGCACCATAATTCAATTACCGTTTTTTGAGAATCGTTTGGCCAGTCAAGGTGACTTCCAGAAATTATGCATGCATCTTCCCTCCATTCCAAAGTACACACCGCAGCCTATCATTGGTGCGTAAGTACCGTCACTTGTGAAGTTCTCCTAGTGCTATTTTGAGTTTGATTGAACACAACCGTTGAAAGCCGTCCCCTCTCCCTATGCATTTGATAGAGGCCTTTACGATGTTAGATGATTCAAAGCCAAGTATTGATTGGGATAGTCTAACATTTAGTTTTACAGAGACCGATAAGATGTTTATTGCTAACTGTAAACAAGGTGAGGAATGGCAAAATGGAATTATGCAGGACTATCAAGACTTGAAAATTTCTCCCGCGGCAGGAGTGATAAATTATGGTCAAGGATTATTTGAAGGCATGAAAGCACGACGGGCAGAAGATGGAAGAGTCCTTTTGTTTAGACCTGAATTTAATGCACGAAGATCGGCTGAAGGTTGCAGAAGATTAGGAATGCCTCCAGTATCTGAAGAAATGTTCCTAAATGCTGTAAGAAAAGTTGTTCATGAAAATATTCGATGGCTACCACCTACTGGAAGAGGAGAGTTATACATACGTCCTTTGATTTTCGGTAGCGGTCCAATTTTGGGTGTTGCTCCAGCGCCAGAGTTTACTTTCTTGATTTACGCCGTACCTGTAGGTCCATACTTCAAGGGAGGTATGAATCCTATCTCATTGAAAGTATCTGATGAATACCATAGAGCTGCTCCTGGAGGCTCAGGTGGAGTGAAAGCAATTGGAAACTATGCCCCTGGAATGATGCCTTCTAAAAATGCCAAAGCAGAAGGTTATGCTGAAATTATTTATCTCGATGCTGTAAATCACAAATATGTTGAAGAGGTGGGGGCTGCGAATTTCTTCTGTATTAAAAATAAAGTAATTTATACACCTGAACTTACAGGAACTATACTGCCAGGAATTACGAGGATGTCTACTATCGAATTGGCTAGATCATTAGGTTATGAAGTAAAAGAAACAAAGGTAGATATTGAATTCGCAATGACTGCTGATGAGGCTTTCTGTGCAGGTACGGCGGCCGTGATTTCACCTATTGGCTCAATAGAACATGGAGGTAATATTGCAAACTACTCTGATGGTGAGATTGGTGAAATAACGCAAGAACTGTATGCTGCTCTAACTGATATTATGAATGGCCGGGTTGAAGACAAATTCGGATGGACTCCAGAGCTTTGATCATTTACGACCAAATTTCTTCTTTCTTTGACCACCAGTATTTCCTTTGAATGACTTACGCTGATTTCTAATTTGCTTATCTCCCTTTTTCTGGGGTTTTTTATTCGTCGATTCATTGGCCTTTGCTTCTTTGAATTGATGACGAAGCCGGAGCCCAATAGATTGCATTACTCCTTCTTTTGATTCCGCTCTAGTTACAGATATTGCTTCTTGGGTAGAAAGAATTAATCTTCCTTCTTTAGAATGTGGACGAGAAGGGTGACTAGCTTCTAAATCTCTCTTCATTTTAGAAAGCCCTACATCTCGAGCAGCCCAAACTAAAGCATCTAGACTTGGATTTGGAATGGACGCTTCTTTAGGAACTCTCCTTCCTTCAGAACGAGATAATTTGGAATCGAAATATCGGGTCCAAAGCGTCATCTTTGACTTGTCCGCTGTCATGCTATCGCTCACTCCGTGTTATTTGACTAACTTGAGTGCTTCGACTGAATCATTCTTCGATAAGAACGCCGGAAACTACTCCATCCATGCCTGGTCTGCTAGTTACTTTGACTTTACCAAGATCGGTTTGAATGATTGCGCCTTTGGTAACTATATTACGACGTACAAAGTTAAGATTTGCACTGTTCTCAATAACGTTTGAAATTGTAGAACGAGTAGTCGTACCATCCTTTGAGTGGACGTTTACTGTGTGAGCAGAAGTAACTCTGACTGTTTGTGAACCAGCATTCTTTCGGTATTTCTTAGAAACATCTTCGCTTCCTACAAAAGCATACTGAGTTTCACTAGAAATCTCTGTTCGGCGCTTGCCTCGATAACGGTTTGGTCGCTTCAAGCGTCCGCCTGTCGCCTTGCGTCGAGAGATACCATGCCACTTTGCCATGCAAGTCGCCGACTTGCCACCCTTATTTCAATAGATTGGAATAAACAATGAAAATAAAATTAGTATATTCCATCTAAAATAACTATTTAGATAGTTGATTTTCTGATAGTTTAGCATAAGTATAATTGATAGATGACATCCTCTCAGAACTACTTGTGAGTGAGAAGAGACTTCGTCGGCGAACACCTGTTAGGTTGAAGCAAATACGTAATGAGATTCAAGAAATATCTGAGCGAATAGATGTAAAGTTAGATCTATCAAGTTCGTTCTTAGAGAGAGGACATTTCCAAGAAAGAGACCTCATACTTGTTGATAAAATACCTCTTGCAATGCAAATACAAACTGATTCTGGGAAATTATGGTATCCGACTATTAGAGGAATTTTATCTTGGGGCGCTGAAACGAATTCGGCTTCCGTAGATCATGGTGCTATTCCTTTCTTGATGAATGGAGCAGATTGTATGGGAGCCGGAGTTCACAAAGCGGATTCTCGAATTCAACCCGGGGACCTGATGTGGATTAAAGATCAACAACATGGTAAGCCGTTGGCAATAGGAATGGCGATTGTAAGTGGTACTGAGATGGCAGAAATGACGAAAGGTAAAGCGATTACAACTATTCATTGGGTTGGAGATGAGCTCTGGGAATTAGAAACATGAATCAATAGGATTCATTTGTAAGAATCTCTTGGAACTGTTGTGCACAAACTTATCGCCATTGCTATTGTTATGATTTTAGCATTCAATGTTGCAGCTTCTGAACAAGGAGGATTCAATGAAGAGACTTCCGTTGAAGGAACTGATATCATCTCCATTGACTATCCTCACCAGGCATCTGCTGGAAAGTCGTTTGGAATTAATGTAAAATTAACAGAAGATGCGCAGAATAATACTACTACTGTAAATTGGATAACTCAAATATGTATTAACTCGGGAATTTGCTATCCTCCAGAAACTAACTCTCTGGAGAACAGTGGAGAGGGGATTTGGAATGGAACAATTATCCCTGGAGATGATGTCACCTATGTTAATTGGAGAATCGACTTAATAGACTCTAATGAAAATACAACAAGAGTGCCTGAGAATGGATTTGGATGGAAAGTGTGGTCTGATTGTTGGTATGATGGGAGTGAATGGGGAGGAAACGATAGTTCATGTCAAGACGATAATGATGACAATGTCCCTGGTTTCATTACACCACTAACTTTGGCAGCAATAGGAACAGCAGGTTTGATGACTCGACGCGACTGAGCGAATTCATGACTGGTACTGCTGAGGAGTCTGGATTTATTGATTTAGAGTTTGATGAACTATCAAAAGAAGATATGAATAAACAGGCTCTAAATTTTTTTAATTTAATGAATAAAAGAAGGACTACAAGACATTTCTCAGATAAGCATGTACCGCGAGAACTCATAGAATATGCCATAAAAACAGCTGGTACTTCTCCATCGGGAGCCCACTTACAACCATGGACTTTTGTTGCAATTTCAAATAATGATTTGAAGAAGAAGATACGTGAAGCGGCAGAAGAAGAAGAAAGAAAAACATATTCTGAAAGAATGCCGGAATCATGGGCGGAATTATTACGACCTTTAGGCACAGATTATGTTAAAGAACACATAACAGATGCTCCATGGATTATTGTAATTTTCAGGCAAACAAAAAGAGTCCGAAATAATGGCGAAATTGGTCCAACCTATTATTCTCAAGAATCTTGCGGTATTGCAACAGGGCTCTTTATTGCTGCAATACAAAATATGGGACTTACAACACTAACTCACACACCTTCTCCAATGAAATTCTTGAGAGAGTTGCTAGGTCGACCAGAACATGAGCATGCGATGCTCCTAATGCCTGTCGGGTATCCGGCCAGTGATGCTAAAGTTCCTGACTTAGAAAGAAAGAGTATTGATGAAATCTCAGAATGGTTTGATTAAAAAAATCAATCGCTTGTAGAAGGTGTAAAGAAAATTAAAGCGACTCCAGAACCAATTATTAGAAGACCTCCTATGATGATTTTAGTGCTCAATACTTCATCGAATAATATTACTCCGTATATGGTTGCAATTATCACTGTAAGATAAGAAAATGCACTAACCCAAGCTGCATTCGCTTGATGATATGCCATTGTTATTCCGACTTGACCGCCCCCTGCCCCTACTCCAATTCCTACTAGTGCAGCCGTCATTTCCCAAGTAAGGTTAGATAATTCTGGGGCCGCCTGAATAACTGAACCTAATACGGAAAATGCTGCAAACCAAAATACAACTGTTGAGGGAGAATCTGTTTTTCTTAGATCTCGAACAAAAATATATGCTAAACCTGCAAAGAAACCAGATCCTAGGGCCAACAAAGCATTCGGATCTATACTATCTAAATCTGGTGAAACAATTAATATAATTCCTAAAAATGCTGTAATTAATGATATCAGTACTGAAGTAGATACTTTCTCACGGATTATACTTCCTGACAGCAGAGCTACAAATAAAGGTGCAGTATACTGTAGTGTTACCGCTTGACCGATTGGAATTAAAGACAGAGCAGAGAAATACAATATCATAGCAATTAATCCCACTAAACATCGGAGAAACATCTTTCTTGGGTCATTCATTTTTAGACTAATTCCCTGGAATCTAGCAAATATTGCAACGGCTAAAGCAATTACTAGAGAACGAATAAAAATTATCATCCAGACGTCAGCATTTATCGAAGTCCATTTGACGAGTGCATTCATAGTTCCAAAGCAAATACTCCCAAATATCATCCAAAGAACAGCGACTTTCGGGGAATCTACAGGATTCGTTGATTCTGACGAAACATAAGATGAAAGATCCGGACCATCTTTAGCTAGTTCAGATATAGATTCTAGCCCTCGGCCTAGCCCTTTAGATGACATCTAAGTAAAGCCCCATCGTTTTTCTAGAACACTTGAAACACCTTGATAATCTTGACCACCGTTACTATTTGGATCATGAAGATGAATAGGGACACCATGACTAGGAGCCTCGGCCAATTTGATATTTCTACGAACAGCTGGATGAATGACAAATTCTGGTAAATGATCTAAAATTTCTGAGGCTACCTGCTGATTTAGAAGAGTACTAGCATGCATTGTCAATAATACGCCATCAACTCCCAATTGAGGATTGAGAAGACTTCTAACTTCTCTTAAAGTTCCTGCCAACATTGCTAATCCTTCTAGAGCAAAGTATTCCGTTTGCACTGGTATCAATACACCATCGCTAGCTACTAGGGCGTTGATAGTCACTAAACCTAACGAAGGAGGGGTGTCAATTATCACAATATCATAATGTGGTAATAATGGTTGTAAAGCTTCAGTTAATCTTCTTTCTCTACCTAATTGGCGTAACATTTCTTGCTCTAGACCTACTAAACTTCTATCGCCTACAATCATGTGTAATCCTTCGACTGCTGTGGCATGACGTGCTGTAACTGCTGTTTCAGGAGATAGGATAAGATCTCTAGTTGTATGTTGGACTTTGCTTTTGTCAACTCCTAAACCAGTAGCACAATTACCCTGAGAGTCCGCATCAACTACCAAAACTCTATGGCCACGTAAGGCTAATTGAGATGCGATATTAATTACAGTAGTTGTTTTTCCAACACCTCCTTTCTGATTAATTACAGTAACTACTCTAGCACGCCCATTGGGAGTTGGAGATGGGAATGGTAAGTCTAATGGCCTATTTGTTCTTTGAGTAGGAAGAGGATTTAATTCATCAATAGAGGTTTGAATATCTTCTTCCTCTGTAAATTCTACATCAATTATCAATGGGACTTTTTCAACTTCTGGAAGTCGAGTGCCTTCATCTTCAATGGACATACAAGCGCCTTCGGCGCTTAGAAGGGAGTTGAATGTGCCGCTAGAATTCTAACTAATAGGTGCAATTCAATGGTCAGTGAAATTAACCGATAACTTCAGCCCAAGCAAGCATTCTTCCGGTTTGGGCGTCCATTGCGAAATTTACATTATGTTCGCGATTAGAATCTGTCCATTCTCTACTACCTACAACTAAAACTTGTCCTTCTGTTAAATCGCCAGGAAGGAAGGAAAAGAGATCATTATCTTCAGATACTGATAGTCTGTAACCATAGGTTGTACCAACTAAATCATGAGATACTTGTAAATTTTCATATCGATTATCGTCAAGAATTCTATCTTCTAAATTCTTCAACGTATGTGTCGAGGGTATAGCATCTTGATTCCAGGTAATTTCTCCATCATTTCTTCTTTCGTTCTCAAAAGAACATTCATCATTTTGACGAACTATTGCCCATCCTGAGGTTTCATCGGAACGGACCCAAGAGAGATTCCACTCTTCGAAACCGCCATTACTATCTTCATTGTACGAATAAATCCCTTGCCAAATATAGCCGTCGGAATCAATTGCAACAGTAATATCACGATTAGAATGATTAGCCCGTAAACAGTTAATTGCATCTTCTAGACTGAAACTTCTAATTTCTGATTCATCCCACATAGCAGTAGACCAATCTTTCTTTGCTGATTCACTTAATTTATCTTCACCTGGCCCCGGACGACTCACATAAGTAGAACCCCAAGAAATTGATTTAGAACCTGAATCTGAGGTTATTTCGCTCATTTTCATATTTATTCTCAAGGTCCCTTCAGGTAAAGCTGCATCCGTTGCTGTACTTTCAATAAAGCTACAATCAGACGTACCCTGGTCTTTATCAATCAAAACATCGACTATCTGCTCAACAGGCCAAGGCACCCCATTTTTAACCAAAATATCAATATTCATCCTACCAAGGCATCTTTCAACTTCTGTATGGCTAATTTCAACAGGATAAACCAGGCCGTAACCATCTTTTCTTTGTTCGCTACCAACGGACCATTTCCAATCATTATTCCAATCAGATAGGTCATCAGATGTCATCCCAGATTCTAACTTAATATCTCCAAAAAATTCGTGTAACTCAATAGGAGTGAGAGGGAAGGTCAATAATGTAGCAATACCATCTAAATTACTAAACCCATCTACACCAAAAGTTACGATATTGGCATCTGTTCTAGCGCCATCAATATCTGTAAAAGAAATTGCAGATTCTGATCTTAAAATACTATGTTCTGCTAGTTCATCATAAATATCTGTAGTCATTTCAAGTTGATTACCTGATAGTGACCAACCGAGATTACCACAAACATTGGTATCTCTCCAAGTCTTACCCTCCAAATCAACAGTAAGGCTGTGAGTTACTCTTTGTTGAACTGTCAAATGAGAACGACCATATGCATCTTTCGTAGAAACTGTACCTTGTAAATCGGTTACAGTTTTATCCTCCGGATGTGTAATTTCATCATTATTTCCTTTGATGATTTCAATTGAGCCAGTCCCTCCAATATTGACTGTTAATCGATTACATGCATCTTGAATCGCAGTATCAGGTAATGAATCTCTCAATAAAGAAACCATCTCATCACCTTCTAACTCAATCAGTCCGTCACTCAAGGTAAAAGTCATTGAATCCTCGTAATTTAGAGGTCGTGCTTGAAACGACGAATCGGAGGAAAGAAAGTAAAACACACCAGTTCCAACAAGTAAAATAACTACAAATACCGCTGAAATCTGAGGCCAGTATGTTTTCAAAATATCTAATGAAGGAAGTGTGATGGTCAGAGAAGGTTTCTCAATATCTTCATTTGTGCCGATGAACTCTTTCTTAACTTCTGTAAATTCAGTAGAACCCCAAGAATCTTCTTCGTCTAATATCAGAGATTCTCCCACCATTTCATCTACAGAAGGAGCGGGGTCTTCAAAAATTTCTGCCTCTAATATTTCTGCCTCCATGACGTCATTTTTAGGAATCTCTTCTGGTGGAATATTGATACTTTCTTTACCATCAACACGCGATATTAAGCGATCTATCGCATCATCAATATCCCTAGGTGAACGAGTTTTTCCTTTAGTTTCAATAACAGGAAATTGAGTTTTATCCATTTCAACTATATCCTCTTCGAGAAATAATTCTTTATCTTCTTGATTTTCAGATGAGTTTTCTAAAATTCTCACGATTAACTCTGCTTTATTACCTGAAATTAATAATTCACTGTTTTTACAGATCTCTCTTAACTCTGAAACCTTCAGTTTGGATAATGAGTCGAAGCTAAAAGACTCGTCGTCGGCCATGGTTAACAGGCTTAGTCGAATAGGTGAGTCTTTCAATACCTTCCTTCTTCTGTGTTACAGAATGGCCAGTAGTGGATAAAAATACGATTTACGGAGGCAAAGAACTCAAGAAGGGATGGAGGGCGCGACAAAATATGGACCCTCGATTGGTAATTCTATCTCGTGGGCCGCAATTATACTCAACTAAACGTATAGCACAAGAGGCTGAAAAGGCAGGTTGGGATGTTAGAATTCTAGACCCTCTCTCACTAACAGTAGTAGTGGATGATAAAGGAGGTAGAATTTTCCATAAAGGATGGCCAATTAAATGCGAGGCAATAATTCCAAGAATTGGATATTCTATTACAGATAGAGGAGTCCCTATAGTACGTCAATTTGAAAGAATGGGAGTTATTGTAATGAACTCTGGTGATGGGATAATAAGAAGTAGAAACAAACTAATCGCATGTCAGATGATGTCTGCAGGAAATATTCCCGTACCCGTAACTGCTCAAATAGTTTCATGGGAAGATACAAACAGAGCAATTAACAGAGTAGGAGGGACACCTTGTGTGGTAAAATCAACTCAAGGGACACATGGAGCAGGGGTCTTTTTAGCGCATACTGACCAACATGCTAGACAATTAGTCTATCAAATGTTAGAAAGAGGGATGAGACCTCTCATTCAAGAATATATCAAAGAGTCTCATGGAAAAGATATACGTGTATTAGTAGTTGGAGGAAAAGTAGTAGCGTGCATGCGTCGAAGAGCAAATGGGGATGAGTTTCGTTCAAATTTTCATCTTGGAGGAAGCGTAGAAAAAGTCGAAATAGGGCCAGAATTTGAGGCTATTGCTATTGAAGCGGCAAACATTTTAGGACTTGAAATAGCAGGTGTAGATTTACTAGAATCAGAAAGGGGGGCTCTTGTTTTGGAAGTTAACTCAAGCCCAGGATTAGAAGGTATTGAGAAAGCATCAGAAAAAAATGTAGCTGGAGCAGTGGCTGAAAGGCTCAATCAATTATTAAAAAGTTCTAATCAAGATGATGGTAATTTGTCTGCTGATTATCGAGACCAAAATAATAGTAAAACTGGTAGTTTTTCAGAATACTAACTTTTGATATCGGCATTTTGAAAATTACGGCATAAAAGGCACACCCTCTGCTAGAATAAGAGAAGCATTCAAGTCCGAGCAGGGAGCCTTGGGCTTGTCCATAAGGGACATGGGATGCGCGTCGTTCGCGACGATGAGGCGAGGGAATTGACTAAACAGAATGAACAGATTGAAGACTCTTGGGTGAGTGAAACACCACAAAATGAGTCTGTTTTAACCAGTAGTGAATTATTAATTCATACAAAAAATCTGCCTCAAAGACTTCAAAGATTAGCATTATTACCTTGGTTCGAATGTTGGAAACAGCAACTACGTACTGAGAAAAAAAGTGAGCATACCATTAGAGCATATATTGTAGCAGCAAAAACATTCACCGTCACATCATTACCTAATGAAGAAAATGAAACATGGGATACCGTACAGAATCTTCGGGTCTCTGAGTTATTTACTAGAAGTAATCCAAATAATGGCAGAATTGACTCATGGCTAAATACAATTGGAGAATTACGACCAGCGACTATTAATGCAAGGATTGCAGCAATTACCCATCTTCTAAAATGGCTAGGATATACGATTCCTGAGTGGATTCAAAGGCCTAGTAGATCAAGATCTTTACCTCGAACTTTAGGAAAAAGTGATTTGCAAAAAGTTAGACTTGCGGCAACTAGATCAGAAGACCCAATAGCATTCCCAATTATCACAATGATGCTGGATACAGGATTAAGATGTTCGGAAATTTGTAATTTAGACTTAGATGACGTAGATTTAGATGATTTGTCGGCCTTAGTAATTGGAGGGAAAGGAGAGAAAGACCGTACTGTTCTTTTCACTAATGCTACATTAAATGCTTTAGAAGCTTGGAGTCCAATAAGAAATACAAGGCTGAAATCTTGTACTAGAAAAGATGATGAAAGATCATTATTCTTTTCCAGTAGAAGTAGAAGATTGAATCCTCGCTCGGTTCAAAAGTTACTTGATCGAATTGCAGATGCTTCGGATATACCAAGAACAAGACTTAGCCCTCACGTCCTAAGGCATTCTTTTGCTACTGGATTATTGGAAAGAGGTGCAGATTTAGTTACAATACAGAGACTTCTAGGACATGCTAACATTTCTACTACGAGAGTCTATTTAGAAATTGGAGACCAAACACTCAGAGAAATTTACCATCGTGCGCAATCATCGCAAGAAAACGATAAAATTGAAAGTAATGATGATATCTCTACTGAAGATAAAATTGAAAGCACACCAATTATTGAATGATTATTTACGTGCGGGATTTTTCTTGTTATCTCTTTTATTGACATTTTCTGGGCCTTGCCATTCTCTATTAGCAGAAGTATCATTTCCCTGATGCCCAGGTAAAGGACAATGTTTTCCTGCACGGCATCTAGAACAATTATCATTTGGAGGTTTTTCTACTGTCTTTACCAGACGACCATACTTCCTCCTTGGCATGAAAGTAAATTTCATCGACGGGTTTTAGCAGTTCGCATAGAATCTTCACAAATATCTACACATTTATGAGTCGATTTGATGGTTGAGTCATATTACGCATTGTCATGGAAGAAGGTTCTAGTTCGAAAAAACCTCTTGGTTGCGACCCGAATAGTAGTTTGCTATTTGCACAGGTTATTTCAGGAGAACCAAAAATGATTATCGATGAGGAAGGGTTTCTACGTACTACCAATTTGCATAGTAAAAAGAATAAGATTTTTTTGGGAGATGTTGCTAATGTATCTCTGAGATCATTAGGCCCTCATGACCCCCCCAAATTTATTAAAAAACCAGAATATGATGAACAAAAATGGGTCATAGTTTCATCATCAGGTGAACTAAAAATTAAAATTACAAGTGACTCATATTGGGGTTTTGGATTATTTGATAAATGTTTTTACAATGAAATCGAATTAACAGGACCTCTATCATTAAGGGCGAGATGTGTACATGATATTATGGCATCTCTAGGACGAAACCCGTGGGAAGCAAGTAGAATTAAGGTATTTGAAAAGAAGACAAATGCATCAATAAATGAACATGGAAAATGTTGGGAAGAACTCGCTAAATATGCTCGTGATGAGATGGAAGAAGAAATAAAAATAGTAGAAAATGAAGTCAAATCATTAATCGGTACAGAAAAGGGGATAGAGAATATCTTAGAGTCTGCTAAATTTGCAATAGAAGATGCTCGTGCAGCACTCCAAGATAGAAATGCACCTGCAGTTGAAAGAGCATTGGGGAGAGCTATTACTGCGTTAATTGAAGCAAAACCAGATACAGAAGTAAGATCATCAGAATTAGAATCTATGATTTCTAAAATAGATACTATCGGCTCAACAAATAATGAGGAACAAATAGTTGCATCTGACTTATTAGAAAATCATATTGATTTTGTAGACTTGACATAGTCTGAAAATCATAATCCGAAAGTGCTTCCTAACCAATCAATAACGCCATGGTTGGCCAAGTATATGGTTACAGAAAAGAAAATACAAATGAAGTATATTGTTCCTCTGGAAATTTGAATAGCGTCCTCAGACTCTTCGTCGAAGTAACGAATTAAACCAGCCGCTTGCTGAATTCCACTGCCTTTCTTGTCCTTAGCCATCAACTCGCCGACCTACATGCAGTATTTCAACGCCGCGAATCAATGAATTCAAAGAAATTAGTTAAAATATCTTAAAAAAATGTCTTAATCAAGGGTCTAATGTCTCTATTAAGACACATCCACCATCAAGTTCGACAATACAAGATGCTGCGTCCATTGCTGTTTCTAGACCCATGGTCATTAGAATTTCTCGACGAGCTCCATTGTCTGATTGGAATATTAATCTATGACTCAGGGCATCTAACACTCTCTTATCCACTACTTGCCATATCCACTCATCTCTTTCGACATTAATCAAAGCTTCAACTGGAACCAATGGGCCTTGCTTAGCACCATTCGTCCTAGCTCTTTTCAATAACTCGGCAAGTTTTCTCGAGGCCCCGCCTTTATCTGTTCGAATTGGATCTCCTGTTTCTTTCGCTATACGTCTCCTTAATCTCGTCATGTGCATCCCCAAATGCGGAAACTACCGCAACCTCTGAGGGTTTGTTTGAATGTATAACTATTTATGATAATCAAACCTTTGAAAGTGGGTTTTTCTATGTCAAAAATCAATTCCGAGAAGTAAGTTATCAATGATGCCCTTCCGTTTAGTTCATGTTTAATAGGTCGACCGTTGAGATATGAGTTTAGATGAGCGGTCTTGGGAAACCATAGCCTCAGAGAGCGTTCTTCTCAATGCAGTTAGTAACTGGAGAGATGATTCAGACAAGTGGTTGAGCCATTCCATAGAAAGATTATCTGAGACAGTCAGGGTTAATCCTCTTAGAGAGGATAAAGAATGGGTAGAAAATTGGCTTGAAGAAATCGATGCAAAGAAAATAAACTGGTTCACTGGTGTGGGAAGCGCTTGGACTCTACCTTTCGAGAGAGGGAAAGCAGAAGGTGATGTGAAAGTTATACTATCTGCACTCCATGAAACTGGACGCTTAACTAGACAGGAAGCGGTTTCAATGATCCCAGCAATTGCTCTGGATGCACAACCTGGTGATCTCGTGCTCGACATGTGTGCTAGTCCAGGTTCTAAAACTACACAAATCGCAGAGCACCTAAATGAAAAAGGAATTGTAATGGCTAATGAAGTTGTAAATAGTAGGATAAATACATTAGTTGCCAATACTAAAAGACACGGGGCAATCACACCAATAATCGTACATCATGATGGAAGATTCATCCCTAAAGTTCCACAAACTGGATTTGACAAAGTCTTAGTCGATGCACCTTGTACTGGTTCGGCTACAACAAGGAAAAATCCAGATGTTTGGAATAAATGGTTACCTTCGGGAGGGCGGGCCCTTCACAAGTTACAGTTAGAATTACTAACTAGGGCAATAAATCTAACCAAACCTGGTGGTAGGATAGTATACTCTACATGCTCTTTAGATCCAATTGAAAACGAAGCAGTTGTCGCAGAAATATTGAGAAAATTTGACTATTTATCTTTAATTCCAACTTCTAAATTAATAGATAAAGTTCCAGGTAGAGAAGGGATTACTAAATGGCCAAATCTTGATGATAAAGGTTCTATTTCAGATCAGGAACAGGTAGATAGTTCAATGTATCCGCCCTCTGAAAATGAAATTAAAAAACAACTTCCAAAATGTTTGAGAATTTGGAATGATGATGTTGATGCTGGAGGTTTCTTTGTTGCTGTTTTCTCAAAATCATCCAACTATGAAGAAAAAGAGATTGATATTGATAGGGTACTGAATGAGGATCAGATAAAACCAGATGAAATCGGCTTCCCACAACCAATAGATTCAGCCACCTCTGAGATGATAGAAGAGAATCTAGGTTGGAAACAAGAGAATTTGTGGAAAAGAGGTAAGAATATACTTTGGTCTACTACAGAAGCTAAAGAAATTTGGAAATCAGATAGAAGTAAGAGAAGTGGGCGGACATTTATCCCAGGTAATCGCTGGAGACCTCTAAGAGTTATACATCTTGGATTATTAACTTTAAAATTACAAGAAAATAAGGTGGAAAGAATAGTAGGGAGAGCAGCGACAAAGATAGTTCCAGAAATTGGACTTGGAAAATCAGAAGTTAGTAGCCAAGTAATCGATGAATTACTGATGGGCAAAGAGCCTCCAGCCTATGAAATAAGTTTAGAGTTAAACAAAATAAGAGGAGGGCACATATTAGTTGAAGAAAATCAAGATACATGTTTGCCTGTTTGGATTGGAGGCAGAGTTTCACTAATGATTTCCGAGCAAGAAAGAAGAATCTCAAGAGCCAAGAGAAAATTACCAATTATCTTAGATGAGGAAGAATGAATAAAAACTTAAACAATTGATTAAAAAAATGTCTAATTAATTAGCATATGTTCAATAGCCTAACACCTAGAGGATTATTTGAGGTATGTATTTGTTAGATGAAATTGATCGAAAAATAATAAGAGTTCTTGAAAAAGATGCAAGAACTTCATTAAGGAAAATTTCAGAACTTGTTGATGTCTCTCTTGGTACTGTTTCTAATAGAGTGAAGAAAATGGAAAACAATGGAGTCATTATGGGGTATTCAGTTATTCTTAATCCTGATGAAATTGGATGGGAATTAAATGTCGTAATTGGCTTAAGAATTCAAAAAGGCAGATTGATTGAAATTCAAGAAAAAATCGCTAAAGATTCTAGAGTTCATGGAGTATATGACGTAACTGGAGACTTTGATTCGATGGTTATAGCTAGAGCAAAAAATAGAAAGGATCTTGATGATTTATCGAAAAATGTGCTATCAATAGACGGTGTCGAAAGATCTATTACGCATCTTGTTCTTAATACTGTTAAAGAAAAAACTGCCACATTACCAAGTGAATAAATTATAGTTCAGTAATTATTTGTTTGAATATCTCAGAATAAGAGCTTATCGATTCTACTGTACGACACTCAAACTTGAGTTGCTTAGATAAAACTAATCTCAATCGCTCATCCACTCTTGTATCCATTGATTCAAGACGTGTTCTGAAAGACTTCTGAAGGAGGTCTCCAGTTCGATCCCAGTCCATTAATAAGATTATCTTGGGATAACCATCGATGGCTAATTCAGATCCATATTTTTCATAAAGATAAGCAATCATTCTAGAACGATCCCAACCTCTATTGATAGTCTCAATTTGTCCAACGAACCCTATTTCTCTAAGGCTTTTAACATCCTTTATTCCCTCAACTAATACCGGACAAGCAAGACCATTTTCGCTAACATCTCGATTTCTAATTATTGATTCTTTTATAGATTTAGCAGCGCAAATAAATCTTTCTTCGCGATTATTATGGGACTCTCTTGGAGGCATATTATTCACCTATGAGTTGAAAAATATGTTCATATTTAATATTCTTTATTCTTACGGTTTTTTGTTGAGTCTTATGGCCTTTCTCAATCACCACATTTTTCTTTTTTACAGATGCCCAAGAAGAGATTAACTCTACTAATTCCATATTCGCTTGACCTGAAATAGGTGGAGAAAGAACTGACACTTTCAATCTATCTCGCCATTTATCAACACCGAATATACTTTTTTTACTTGAATTCGGCAACATATGAATAAATATCAATACATCATCGCCCGACTCTACTAACCATCTGTGTGACATTTCTATAATGGCCTGACAATAACTGTTTAGAAATTATTCTAATGAATGGCTCTATGCACTTAGTAAGGCAGACTATGCGCGACATTTAACAAGAGGTTTCACTCGCATTGGAAATGAGATTAGCATGGCTGTGACATCACCTCTCTTCAACGTACTTTGGGACGAGTATATTATTTGGTCATTAATAGTAGGAGTTTTTACCTTTGGATGGTTATATCACCATTCATTCGCATATCGTTCTACTGATGGAGAAAAGCCCCCTAATGTTGACAAAATAAAAGTTGGTGTTTTCCCAAAGCATAATGATGACTTAAGATTGGAAGTAGCATGGACTGTTTTGCCTTTTCTCCTAATAATATATTTGACATATATCTCATGGGCACCATTGGATCATGTTTGGGCAGCACCTGGCTCAGATACTAGAGGAGACGAATGTTTACTGGGCGAATCTTCCAATAATATCTTCTATGCAGATACAGGATTCGTAAACTCTGAATGCTATCACGTTATTGAAATAACCGGGCAACAGTGGTTTTGGTCATTTGATTGTAATCCTGATTTAGATGAAGAATTTACAATGAGAGATTATAATTTAAGTGCTGATTTGTGTGCTGTTTCAAGCCAAATGGTAGAAGGTTATGGGATGCAACCTGTGATTAATCTCAAGGCTGGCGAAACATATCTACTAGTGATGGAATCAGAAGATGTGACACATGCTCCTTGGTTCTTAGAATTAAGCACAAAGGAAGATGTGTTGCAAGGCCAAAAGACAACGATGTGGCTTCCTATGACTGACGTAGGTGATTCATTGATTCTCTGTACAGAATACTGCGGAGATGCACATTCATTGATGGCTGCTGTTGTATCAGTTCATAGTTAGGAGGGAGAAATATGGATAGAGAAAAAATTGTATCTAGAACTTTAGTAATTTTTGTCATTGTACTCTTAGGTATGGTCGCAGTTCCGTCGGCTACTTCGTTACCTACGGGGGTAGCAGGAGTCAAGGACTCTGGATGTAATTGCCATGGAGCCGTGACAAGTGATTCAGTAGTACCAACTTTGGAAGGCTTACCAGATATATACAACTATTCAGAAGTGTATACTTTGAATATAGGTTTTACAGGAGGACCAGCTGATCCCGCAAATATTAATCAAGGTGGATTTAATCTATGGGTAAGTGATGGAATAATTAGCCCTAGTGATGCATCTGTTCAATCATGGAATCCAAATGAAGTATCACACACTGATGCAGGTAATGACCAAACTAGTTGGACTGTCGAATGGACTGCTCCTGCTAATGATAGAAATATCGAATTTATTCTTCATACCAACTCCGTTAACGGAAATGCTGGCAGTTCAGAAGGAGGGACTTCTGGGGATGAGTGGAATAGACTCAGCGTCCAAGTATCATCTCCAATAGTCGTATTAGAACAAGCAAATCCATATACAGTATTGACTACTCTTATTGTAGTTAGTTTTGTATTGTTATTACTTGTATTGACTTTCATATTCTACCAGAATAATCCTGAATCATTCGATTGGGAACATTTTGCACCATGGATTGCGGGATGGTTAACTACAACTGATCACAAGAGAGTTGGTACACTATACTTCCTAGCAGGATTCTTTTTCCTTGGAATTGGAGGAATTATGGCTATACTAATTAGAATTCAACTAATGGTGCCAGGAAATGATTTCTTGACTCAAGACCAATATAACCAATTTTTCACTCTTCATGGCACTACAATGATATTTTTAGCAGCTATGCCTCTCATTAATGGAGCTGCGAATTGGATGGTTCCGCTACAAATTGGAGCACCAGATCTTGCTTTACCGAGGTTAAACGCTATGAGTTTCTGGCTACAACCAGTTGGTGCATTTTTAATTTTCACAGGAGTTTTCTCAGGAACGGGAGCCGACACGGGTTGGACTGGATATGCCCCCTACATTGTGAGTGAGACAGCCCATGTAGGAACAACGATGTGGGTTGCGGGACAAATACTACTGGTTGCATCATCGACTCTAACTGGGATTAATTTCTTGACAACTATTGCAGTAATGAGGGCTCCTGGAATGGGTTGGATGCAGATGCCTCTATTCACATGGTCAATTCTTGTAGCTAATCTAATGCTATTCCTGTCGATTCCTGCATTCGGTGTTGGGCTAATACAAGTATATCTCGATAGAGTGATTGGTACAGCTTTCTATGATGCCGCGTCGGGAGGGGACCCTTTGCTTTGGAGCCATTTATTCTGGTACTTTGGACATCCAGAAGTATACGTTGTGATTGTACCTGCTTTCGGAATAATATCTGAAGTAATTGCAACTAGTGCTCGACGTTCAGTATTTGGATATCGTTCAATGGTCTACGCAATGGCTGGAATAGGAATTGTATCATTTATCGTATATGGCCACCATATGTTCACCTCAGGAATGGATCCTACACTGAGATTCGTAACCATGCTGACTACAATGCTTGTTGCCGTCCCTACAGGGATAAAAATATTCAACTGGTTAATGACAATGAATGGAGGTAGTTTGGTCTATCGAACCCATACACTATGGGCTCTAGGGTTCTTAGTAACATTCACATTAGGTGGGATTTCAGGTATGTTTTTCCCAAGTATGGCCATGGATTTACATTTCCATGAATCATACTTCGTAGTCGCCCACTTCCATTATGTGCTAGTCGGAGGTACCGTTTTCGGACTATTCTGTGGAGTTTACTATTGGTTCCCTAAGATGAGTGGAAAGATGTTAAATGAAAAACTAGGAGTCCTACACTTCTTAACAGCATTTGTAACATACAATGGTATATTTTGGCCTATGCATAGATTAGGAGTATGGGGGATGGCACGCCGTCATCATACTTACTTTATTTCAGTCGATGAAGTCAGAGGAGTTGATGGAGAAGTAATTACTGAAGCAGTTATTGGAGCATTACCTCCAGAAGCTGCAGGATGGAATATGTTTATCACAGTCTGTGCAATATTATTCTTCTTCAGTAACTTCATTCTAGTTGCTAATGTAATCATATCACTGGTAAGAGGGCAAAAAGCACCTGCTGATCCATGGGGAGGTTGGAGCTTCGAGTGGATGACCTCTTCGCCACCGCCTACTCCATCATTCGGACGATTCGAAAATGGAGAATGGTATGACTTGCCTACACTTACAGATGCCAATGAGCACATAGCCCATGAGCCAAGTAAGCTTGGAATATGGTTTAGCAAACTCATGGTAGCAGATAAAGAGGAGGTGGACAATTGAGCGGACACGACGACGAACATCATCATCCAAGTGCATGGGGACCTCATGATTGGAGTCATGGTGCTCCACATAATTCATGGGCTCCTTTGATAATGAGTATCGGATTTGGAATATTCTTGTTCATGCTTGCTGGCGCATTTACAAATGGTATATTCGATGCAAGCTATGTCCCGCTGGTTTTTGTTGGACTTCTAGTTTCATTATTTGGATTAATTATCTGGTGGAGACAAGATATGTCTTTCGATGGGACCTATGAACCAATGTCAACGGGTGCACCGTTCAAGAATATACAGATTCGTAAAGTTTCAATTTGGGTATTCTTAATGTCGGAAATGATGGTATTTACATCCCTATTCAGTACATACATCAGATATAGAACCGGTATTGAAAACTGTCAGACGGTATTTGAGAGAGGAGATTGGGTAGAACAAGGATATACATTAGAAGCTGGAGAAGCTCTAATTTGTTTTGAACCGGCTAGTCACCTAATAGCATCAAGTATGTGGCACATTGCACCAGGGGCAATCAATACATTCGCTCTAATTATTTCATCATTTACAATTGTTCAAGCACTAAGATGGGCTAAGAAACCATTGGGAACCGTGGACGAAGAAGTTCGTAGAAAGAGAGTATATAGATATCTTGGAAGTACATGGATTTTAGCAATAATTTTCCTTGCATTAAAGATGACTGAATGGTTCATTGGCTTCTATGTCCCTGAAATAGAGGTTCTAGGAATACACGAACATCATATTCATTCTCTATATTCTGAAGGGTATTTGATTAATGCAGATCATTATCACCATCATGATTGGGTAGATGAAGCAACAGGAGCAACTATGCTTGCAGATATTAGTGTCAGCGCATCTACTTTCTATGTAACGACTGGAACGCACGGTGTTCACGTCTTTGGGGGAATAATCGGATTAACATACATGACATTCAAAGCATGGACTGGCGGATATACTCCAACAAATGCAGTATCGATTGAGTATTTCGGTCTCTACTGGCACTTTGTCGACTTAGTTTGGGTACTAGTATTCCCATTCTTCTATCTATATTGAGGTGAAAAAAATGGCACATTACACAATTATGGGAAAAGACCCCTACTGGATGAATTTCTATGGATTAATGATTTTGACTTTAATAGAGGTCGCAGCAGTTGGTTTGGATTTATCCGATACAGCCGCTAATATTGGTTATACAGAGAAAAAGTTGACTTTAGTAATATTAGTTGGTATTGGTGTACCTAAATTCATAATGATTGCAGCCATATTTATGCATCTTTTTGGAGATGAAGATTCTAAGATTCTAACTCTTACAGCGCTATTCCCTGCGTTTTTCATTATTGTCATGATACTATTCATCGGATTAACACATCCTGAAGCCACTACTGGATTACCGGAGTGGTGCAGACCTGGATTCTACAGTTGAAGATTGTAAAGTTCATCTCTGATGAGTGATTCGATAGAGCGCGGCCGAGATCGCATAGCCCGGTATTGCGGTGGATTTGAAATCCACTGTCCATTGGACGCGGGGGTTCAAATCCCTCTCTCGGCGCCACTATCACTCATTAGGAATCGAAGATGCACCACGGATTGTGATCTGATTTTCATGATACTTCATTGAAACTGGAGTAGTTAGAACCGCTTCACCATCTACATTAACAAACATTATTGGATTATGGCGTTCATTAGATGGATTACCATCTTTATCGACTGCTCTAACTTCAAGAGATTTGGAGGGTTGCATACTAATTTTCCCCCACTTCCCTACATGCTTTCCTTTTTCTAATGGGCCCATTATCAGGAGCATCTGTAATTTAGAAAGCCCAAAGGCTAGTATTAGTGAACCATGATTTTGAATTGGGGATGCACCAGGTGTGACTTTGAATCCACCGCCAAATGTCTGGCATTGAGAAAGGCAAAATAAGCCTGAAAAATCAACTATGCGTCCGGGTTCATCATCTACTTTGATCCAGCCCCGTTGTTTCTTCCAACCAAGTATTGCTCTAATCCCTAAAAAAGTATACTTCATCTGGCCTCTAATCCATTTGAACTTCCCTTCATTCTTCATACGATTTACTGCAGATGTAACTCCAGAATCAACTTCTAAGAAACTCCAACGCACCATATTTCCATCAATATCAGGGTCACCATCCACTGAGTGATGTTTTGGATCAGGAATTGTATCATGACCAATCGCAGGAGGACCTTCGACCCTTACTGCACCAACTCTTCTATCGGTACCTGAAACTAGGATGTCTATTGCGCCTTGCATGTCTGGAAATTTTTTACCTCTGGGAATAGGAATCCCATGAGCTCGAGCATAATCATTACCACTACCTATTGGTAAAATCCCTAATGTCATTTTTGAACTTCTAAGGCCTGATGCAACCTCATGAACCGTACCGTCACCTCCGACTGCAACTACAATTTCGTAATCGCCGCTAGATAGATTATGAGCAATCTCTGTTGCATGACCTGGGTATTCGGTTTGATGTAAATCTATTTCAAATCCTGCAGTCCTCAAAGCGGGCTCAAATAAGTCCCATTGCTTCATAGATAATCCATCTCGGGCCTTGGGGTTAAGGATACACGCAATACGTGTCATGATTACACCAGTAAGGAGTTGAGACTTGAATGCTCCCAAAGCGAGGAATCATGAGTAAAGGATGTTTCGAACGTTTAGAGGGCATCCTATGGACGATGAAGATTTCATGCGTCGAGCTATTGAATTAGCTGAAAGAGGAAGATACTCAGTCAGACCAAACCCACTTGTTGGTTGTGTCTTAGTGAGGGCCGGAGAAATCATTGCCGAAGGGTGGCATGACCATCTTGGCGGGCTTCATGCCGAACAAATGGCAATCGCAGATGCGGAATCAAGAGGTGTAGAAACTCAAGGAGCTATTGCCTATGTGACTCTTGAACCATGCAATCATTTCGGAAGAACACCTCCTTGCAGCGAAGCATTGATGTGGGCTGGAGTGAAGAAAGTTGTCATTGGAGCAGCAGATCCAAATCCTATCGTGAGAGGAGGAGGTTTGGAAGCTCTAAAACGAGAAGGAATAGATATTGAAATCGGCATTCTAGAAAAAGAATGTAATCAGCAAATGTTTGCATTCATGCATTGGTGTAAATATAGAAGACCGTATGTACTTCTAAAAGCGGCTACAGATAATAATGGAAGAATAGATGGTGATCCAGAAAAGCCCGCAGTAAGGTTCTCATCAAAGGAATCATTAGAAATGGTACATCAAATAAGAAGAGATTCGATGGCGATTATTGTTGGAGTGAATACTGTAATCAGAGATGATCCCAAGTTAACAGTAAGAGCTGAAAAAATTTCTGCTAGCGACATTATACCAAAAAGAATTGTTATTGATCCAAATAATAGAATCCCCAATAATTGCTATTTAATGACAACTTCAGACGCTGAAACATATCTAATTAATGCGGAAAAATATGATTCCAGCAATGATAAAGAACATGTCAATAGAATTGTTTTACCCTCAGAAAATAGAAAAATAGATGTTAAGAAGATACTAGATTACTTGGGAGACTTAGAGGTTCAAACACTGTTATTAGAAGGAGGATTAGAAACTTGGAAACGTTTCTTAGAAGAAAAACTTGTAGATTCGGCTCATCTTTGTATATCAAAAATAGAATTGGATGCAAAAAATGAAAATTACTTCAATAAAAGTCATCTTGAACAAGCAGGATTGATTGAGAAAGAAGAAATTAAACTAGGTAGCGATATAATCAGTAAATGGGAAAAAAATGAATGATATGGTGGGCCGTCCAGGATTCGAACCCGGGGCAAGGCGTCCGAAGCGCCCCATTTTATCCACTAAACTAACAGCCCTTGTTATTAGTCGTGCAGGGGTAATCTGATTTCAATGCAACGGATGACAAACGACAACCATACGTGCTAAACTCTTGTGAACTTTGACGGGTGAACGTACAACAACGCTCCAACCTATAGCATTTATTTGATTCTCAATTTCGCTCCAAGGTCTACCCATTACGATATAATCGACTTCGGGGTCATTTTCAAGAGATTCTGCCCCTGCAGGCAGCATGGTAGATATTGTAGAACCGGGGTCAATTTCTAACGCTTGAGCCAAGGCAGCTAAAAATAACTCAAGACCATCATCCGATTTCCAAGCATTACGGCCATATGGAGGATCAAAAGCAAATATACAATTCTTCTTTTTAGCCCATAGTTTAGCTATATTCTTAACACTACATTTTTCCACTTTGATTATACCTGAATTATGCTTATCTGCCCATGAGAGGTTTTTTTTAGCGCCATAGACCATAGTAGGATCTAAATCACTAGCATATACGTCCATTCCTTGCAGTAAGGCTTCTATTGCTATACCTCCGGTACCACAAAAAGGATCAATCATTATTTTTGGATTAATTGCCTCTCTATGAGCTAGAGATATCAATAATTTTGCTAATCTAGGTTCGAGAGATATCGGTTTGAAAAATGGTCTTTCCATTGGTTGCCGTCCAATAAAATTAGGTTTAGTCCATTTATTTTCCCTAATTCCCCATATTATACAAGGATTGCTTGCTACTGAATCCCAGTGCACCTCTCCATCTACTTTACCAGCAACAATAATCACAATCTCATATTGTGGATTGTTTAAATCAACAGGATTTTTATCAGAATATAATTGAGCTCCTACTTCCTTTTCTAAGTCTCTGCGAGATATACCTTTTACTCCTGAACCTAATTTTTTACTTCTGACTGCAAAACTACCTAAAGGTAAATTTTCCCGAGACCAATTAGATATTTCTTGAGATAACCTAGTAAAATCAGTCTCATTAGAAAAACCGCCAAAATGAATTAAATCATCTACTAAAGCAGCAGATGATAAACGTGAAAGAAATTTATCTTCAATAGCCTTATCGAGTAATATAAGGCGAGGATGGAGTATCTTAAAATCACCAAATAATGACTTAATTTCTGAACGAAAAAGGAATGGATGCCATCCACTTCCAAGAATTAGAGTTCCTGACATTACGTCACCTATGTTCACCCGTGTCCGACTTCAACCCTAAATGCCTCGACGTCGGCCATAGCATGAAGACGGGGCAGGGGGAGTATCATGGGATGTAATTTGAGAGATTTGGCGCCTTCTCAGCCTATCGGTTTGAGTGAATTAAAAGGTGAAAAAGTAGCCGTTGATGTTTTTCTTAATGCATATCAGTTCATAACTAGTTTGACTGGTCAAGATGGTAAGCCACTATCGTATAATGGTAAACCTGTGGCTCACCTCATGGGATTCTTAGATAGAGCAACAATAATGATGGAAGAAGGTATTGATCCTGTTTTCATTTTTGATGGGAAACCACACCAATTGAAGATGGAAACATTAGGCGGGAGAAAAGAAAGAAAGATTAATGCTGTTTCGAAATGGGAAGCTGCAATTGAAGCAGGAGATATGAGTGCTGCTAAAAAGTTGGGTCCTCAGACTGCTGAATATACTAGAGAAATGGTTGCAGAAACTAAAGAAATGTTCGATTGTTTAGGAGTGACATGGTTGGAAGCACCAATGGAAGCTGAAGGAGCAGCTGCTGTTCGTTGTAGAAATAACGAAGTCTTTGCAGTTGCAAGTCAGGATTGGGATACTCTGCTTTATGGAGCACCTGTGATGATTAGAAATCTTACGTCTCATGGCACGAGGAAATTTGGTAGAGTGCTCCAAGCCGAAAAAATTGTGCTCAAAGAAATGCTCGATTTACATCAAATTACATACGAACAATTAGTTGATTTGGGAATAATGATTGGCACTGACTTCCATGAAGGAATAAGAGGTATAGGACCAAAGACTGGTTTGAAATTAATTAAAGAGCATGGCACAATGGAAAAAATTTCTATTGCTAAAGGATTTGATTTACCTGAAAATTTAGAAGAAATTAGGAGACTTTTCACAAATCATCCTACTCATCCGATACCATTACCAGAATCATCAAAATCTATAGAAGAAAAACTTACTGAATTTGCTAAATCCAGAGGTTTTGGTGAAAAGAGAATAAACAGAGCAATTACTAGGCTAGCTAATGCTAATAGGTTGAAATCTGATAGTCAACCGACTTTATTCGATTTTTGAAAAGGTTGCGACTCTCCCTAGGACTGTGTCGCCCTAGGGGAGTCTGTCGCTGCATGACATCTACGATGTTGCAGGCTAGCAAAACAATCTAGTATTCCAATTTCTCAATCAGAGAACGCCGCCGTTTTCGTCAGCATCTAAGATACCGTCTCCATCGTCGTCATCATCCAGATAATCGTCCAAGCCATCATTGTCGTGGTCGAATTGACCGGTATTACTCCAGCCATCATTCTGCTCAAACCAGTCGGAAAGACCATCATTGTCATCATCTAGATCCAAGTAATCTTGGTATCCATCGTTGTCATGATCATATCTCCATACGCCGGTAACGCCATCGTTTTCGTCAACATCGAGGATGTTATCATTATCATCGTCATTGTCAACACCGTCATTCATTCCGTCATTGTCATGATCGCGTGAGTAATCCTCACCGTTCGGTCCAATGTCGTTCCAATTGTCAATGCCATCATTGTCGATATCAAAATCTACGTTATCGCTAACACCGTCGTTGTCATGATCATAGATGTCTGTATTTGGGTTGCCGTCATTAACTTCCTCTTGGTCGTCAATTCCGTCGCCATCATCGTCATCATCATCTGCATCGTCGATACCATCGTTATCGTGATCCTCGGGATTAGCATCCTGATTATCAGGAATACCATCATTGTCATCGTCGAAGTCTAGGTCATCAGGGATGCCGTCTCCGTCGTTGTCGTTCTCACCGTTCTGGTCTTGGTTCTCGAGTTGTTGGTTTTGCTGCTGATCGGATTGTTGACCCTGTTGTCCTTGATTGGAGTCTTGGGTCTGACCTTGCTGCTGTTGGTTCTGGCCGTTCTGGTTATTTCCATTCTGACTATCGCCAGTCTGCTCACCTTGCTGACCTGATTGTTCACCACCAGATTGTTGCTGGCCTTGTCCATTATCTTGCTGCTGACCTTGCGATCCATCCTGACTGTCTTGGCCTTGTTGACCATCTTGTCCTGATTGTGATCCTTGATCTTGGCCTTGGCCTTGTTGACCGTCTTGACCTTGACCTTGTCCTTGACCTTGACCTTGTCCTTGACCTTGACCTTGACCTTGTCCTTGACCTTCACCTTCTTGCTCTGATTCGCCGCCGCCTTCTGCGCCGCCTTCGC
>ERZ1046367.197-NODE-197-length-47604-cov-11.281836_pt1 | contig 47604 bp, 53 predicted proteins | sample MGYA00383091_ERZ1046367 | MGnify/ENA primary metagenome ERZ1046367 (study PRJEB29581, sample SAMEA5548361) | metagenome | biome: marine; feature: coastal; material: water | depth 50 m | study: Short-term variability in the microbial, nano- and picoplankton... | reverse complement strand
TCAATGACAACTTTGGCATTGGATTACTTAAATAAAAATTAATAATTATTCTGAATCCCAGGCCTTGAATGTAGGAATGATTCTGGCCATAGTGGCCTGTTCAAAGCTATAAGCCATTTCTATTAGGGTGGGTTCACTCCAAGCTGTTCCAAAAAAGGATAATCCTACAGGCAGCCCGTGAACGTCTCCCATTGGAACACTTATATTTGGGTAACCGGCCCAAGCGGCGGGCGATGAACTAGAAGTATGGTAATTGTCTCCATTTAGCCAATCAATACTCCAGGCTGGAGATCCGGTGGCTGCTACAAACCCGTCTAATTTGTGCTCCGCCATAACTCGATTTATACCTTCTTCTTGGCTCATTTTTTTAAGGTCTTTTAAGTGATCTAAATATACTTTACTGTTGAGGTCTTCTTTCTCCAGGGCCATTTCTAAATATGCTTGGTTGTAGTATTTTAGTTCAATAGAATCCTGCTTGTTAAAAGCGATGAGTTCTTCAAGGTTTTTAATTTTAGCGTCTGGTCCAAGACTGGCAAAATAATCATTGAGCCCAGCTTTGTATTCATGAAGCATAACTTGGAAAGAATGACCTCCAGTGGCTCGCTCGTTAATCTGATCTATTTCAATAATAACGGCACCTTGTGCTTTTAAGGTGGCTATGGCTTTTACTGTAAGGCTGTCTGTGGTGGTGTGGTTTCCAAAAGCACTTTTAAACCAACCAATGCGTTTTCCTTTAAGACCGTCTACTTTTAAAAACGGCGTATAATCTTGTAAGGCTTTGCCAATACTGGCATTGGTTTTGGCATCTCTGGGGTCTAGACCTGTGAGTGCTCCAAGGGCTAAAGCGGCATCGGCCACCGTTCTGGCCATTGGGCCAGCAGTGTCCTGAGTATAAGAAATAGGAATGATACCTGCGCGACTAATAAGCCCCACCGTGGGTTTAATACCTACAATTCCGTTTACTGTAGATGGGCAAACTATAGATCCGTTGGTTTCTGTTCCTATCGCTAAAACTGTTAGGTTGGCAGAAACAGCAACGCCACTTCCTGCGCTAGACCCACAAGGTGTTCGGGTAAGCACATAAGGGTTTCTGGTTTGGCCATTGATTCCAGACCAGCCGCTACTTGACATTTGACCTCTAAAATTGGCCCATTCACTCAGGTTGGCTTTTCCTAAAATCACTGCCCCGGATTTGCGCAATTGCTGTACCAAGAAACTGTCTTCTAATGGCATGGATCCCGCTAAAGCTCTGGAGCCCGCAGTTGTAGCCATTTTATCTTTAGTATCAATATTGTCTTTTAATAAAACGGGCACCCCATGAAGAGAACCCCTGTTTTCTGGAGGTATCTGATCCAATGAATCTGCAATCACAAGCGCGTCTGGATTTATGACAATCACAGAAGAAAGATTTGGGCCAGATTTGTCTATGGTTGCTATCCTTTGGGAGTATGCCGTGACCACCTCTACAATAGTCCAGCTACCATTGCCATAGCCCTTTTGTAAATCTTGTATTGTAGTCTCTATGTATTTAAATTCATTGAGGTCTTTTGAGTTAGACTCTTTTGGTGTATTTTGGCAAGCGATAATTAGAAGTGTTAAAAGGAAAAATGCGATTTTTTTCATAAAATTTCTTTTTTTGATCCCTGTCTAAGATATTTAAAAATTAAATAAGATTTATTAATTCTTCCATTTTCATAGCTCTAGATCCCTTTATTAAAATGTTTTTTTCTAATATTTTATTATTAGAGATTTCTAAGATCAGTTCATTCTTTGTTTTATAAAACGAAATAGAATTACTCTCTTTTTTTAATTTATAAAACTCTTCGCCCACAAGATATGTTTTTCCAGTATTTTCTTTTTCTAAATGATTAATTATTTCAAGGTGTTCATCATTTGAATAAATCCCTAACTCTAACATATCAGCTAATATTAATGCTTTTGATCCAGAAAGTTTAAAAAAGCTATCAATAGCTAGTCTCATGCTAGTTGGATTTGCATTATAAGCATCTAGAATTATTTTTTTGTCTTTTGTGTTTAAAACTTCTGATCTATTATTTTTTGGAGTATAATTCTCTATAGCATTTTGAATTGATTTTATATCAATTTTAAAATAGAGTCCAAATGAAATTGCTGCAATAATATTATTAAAATTATAACTGCCTATTAATTTACTTTTAATTTTAAGTTCATTAAACCCAACAGATACAAAATCTTCATTAAACTCTTTAAAAACAAACTGAGATTGAATCTTTTTACCAAATAATATAGATTTAGAATTAGTGAATTTCTTTTGTATTTCATCATCTGAATTTATAAGAATGGGTTTATTGTTTTCTATTAACCAATTATATAATTCTGTTTTTCCTTTAATTACCCCCTTCATGCCTCCAAACCCTTCTAAATGAGCTTTTCCAAAATTCGTTATATAGCCATAGTCTGGTTTTACTAAATCCGTTAAAAAAGCTATTTCTCCAATATGATTAGCACCCATTTCTATAACTGCAAAATTTGAATCTTTATTAATTTTTAGTAATGATAGAGGAACACCTATATGATTGTTTAAATTTCCTAAAGTGGAAACTGTCTTATATTTCTCACTTAATACTGAATGTATTAATTCTTTTGTTGTTGTTTTCCCATTACTTCCAGTTAAAGCGATTATGGTTGTGTTTTTTAGTTTTGTCCTATGACATGCAGAAAGTAATTGTAAAGAAGTTAGAACATCGTTTACCTGTATAAATTTTGAATTTTTGAGTTTATTATTATCAATTACTGCATATTTTGCTCCTTTATTAAGAGCTTCTAGCGCATAATCATTTCCATCAAAGTTTTCCCCCTTCAATGAAAAAAAAAGAGAATTTTTTTTTATTGATCTAGTGTCAGTTGAAACACCATTACATTTTAGGAATAAATCATATAATTGATTAGTATTCATTTTTTAAAAGTAATGAAATATGAGATGAATAAAATAAGTTAATTAGGAGCCTAATTATCTTCTTCTAGGTTTACTAGTTATCCTAGATTCACCTAAATAAGACATTGCACATCGAAAGCCAATAAAATTAGTGGTCATAGAACCTGGCAAATGTCTTCTTTGACCTGGATCTAGGTAATAAGCTCTGTCTAACCATGATCCCCCTTTATAAACTCTAGCTTCATTATCAATAAGCGTAGTTGTTTCTATATCACCACCTTCTTCTGAAGGTGCATTATACATTCTAGCAAAATCTCCTTCTAGAGTAAAGTCTCTAACTGAGCCTCTATCTCCATCATTATAGTCTCTATTATCTCCAGTAGAATAATTAACTCTATCAATATCTTCAGTTTTAACAACCTCTTCAACAAGGGATCCAGGAAGGAAATCGTAATTTGCATTTTCTGCATCTGTTGTAACCATTTTACCATCTTCTCCTATTACCGTTTGTGAGAAAACATTACCTCTATAATAATTAAAATCGTTAGCTTCTTCATCAATTATAGGTCTATAAACATCTGCAACCCACTCTGCTACATTACCAGCCATACCATATAAGCCAAAATCATTAGGAGGATAAGATCTAACTGAAGTTGTTATTCCTGATCCAACTTCTGACCAACCAGCTATTCCACCATAATCTCCATCTGCCAATTTAAAATTAGCTAATTGATCTCCAACATTTCTCTTTTTTCCAGATCTTGTATATTCTCCATCCCATGGAAATTTTTTCTTTCCTCGATAGACATTATCTTTTCTAATCTCACTTAAAGCTAATGCTGCATATTCCCATTCGGTTTCAGTAGGAAGTCTATATTCAGGTAATAAAACTCCTGTTTCTCTAGTAGCATAGCTAATTTCGTCTTCACCATCTTCATTAGTTTCTTTTGATTTATCACCAGCAAGCTCATTCATTTTACCACCATATGCACTTGTTGGATCTAATAAATAAGCTTTAGTGTTAAATGTATATCCATCTGAAATGCTATCAGGAATAATTGCACCTTCTCTTACAAAACCTTCAGAAACCAAAATTTGCTCGTTGACCCTGTCTGTTCTCCATTTTGCAAAATTAACTGCTTGTTTCCAAGTTACTCCTACTACTGGATGTTTTTGAAAAGCAGGGTGTCTTAAGTAGTTATTGACCATATCTTCATTAAACCCAAGAGGATTCCTCCAGACTAAAGTATCTGGAAGCGCAGCTTTGTATAATTTAGAAAAATTTTCAGAAAAAACTGTCTTCATCCAATATAAATACTCCCCATACATTTCATTTGTTACCTCAGTTTCATCAATAAAAAAAGATCTAACATACTGTTGGGTAGCAGTATTGTTCCAGTCATGCATGACATTATCTTGAACATTACCTTTAGTAAAAGTTCCACCTTCAACAAAAACTAATCCAGGGCCTGCTGGCTGACCTTTATAAGCTTTTGCACTTTTAAAACCACCATCTTTAGAGTTTATTTTCCAACCTGTAGCTTGAGAACTGTTTTTCCCACTTTTCATAGCATTTCTGTTACATCCTACAATTAATAAGATGGAAAGAAAGAAAAAAGCTAGATTTAATAAATTGTATTTTTTCATATTTAAATAGCTATTTATGTCTATTTCGACATGCAAGATAGCAAATAGTTTAAAAAAAAAAATTTTTTAAAACAAAACAACCAAAAATAATATTTATATATATTTAACGTTTCATAAATATGAACAACAAAAATATTCTTATTATACTTTTATTTTGTCTTGTAAAGACAGGTTTTTCTCAAGAAAGAAGAGTTATTACGACCGCTGTTCCATTTTTGATGATTTCCGCAGATGCCAGAGCATCAGGATTAGGAGAACAGGGTGTAGCAACTACACCTGATGCATTTTCGCAACACTGGAATCCATCCAAATATGTTTTTTCTGAAAGCCTCTCTGGTGTTGGTATTAGTTATACGCCATACTTAAGTAAGCTGGTAAGTGATGTATTTTTGGCTAATGTTAACTATTTTAATGTTATAGATGATAGAAGTTCCTGGTCAGCTAGTTTTAAATACTTTAGTTTAGGAGATATTGATATCATTCAAAACCCTCAAGATATTCCAATATTAGAAAATCCTAATGAATTTACTTTAGATGCTTCATATTCACTTAAATTAAGTAAATATTTTGCATTAGCTGTAACTGGTAGATTTTTGATGTCTGATGTTAAGTTGCAATCAGTTGATTCTGATTCTGATTCTGCTAGCTCATTCGCTGTTGATATTTCAGGATTTTTTCAGTCTGATGAAAAAGCATACGGTAATTTTAATGGAATTTGGAGAGCAGGATTTAATATTTCTAACATTGGGCCAAGGATGAAATATGAAGAATTGGGCAAAAAAAACTTTATTCCAACAAATCTTAAACTTGGAACTGCATTTGATTTTATTTTTGACTCTTCAAATAAAGTTTCGCTTAATTTAGAACTTAACAAACTATTGGTTCCGTCTCCAAGTATTCCTATTTATAATTCTAATAACCAAATAATTGGATATAACCAAGCAGATGTCAATTTTCTGTCTGGTATTTTTAAATCATTTGGTGATGCCCCAGATGGATTTAGTGAAGAATTAAATGAATTTACTCTTGCAATGGGAATAGAATATTTATATAATGATTCTTTTGCTATTCGTGCAGGATATTTCAATGAAAATGAAAATAAAGGTGCTAGAAAATATATAACTTTTGGAACAGGTTTTAAACTTAATGAAATTAATCTTGATTTATCTTACCTTTTATCAACTTCTAGTATAATTAGCCCACTGGAAAATACTTTAAGATTTTCATTCACCTACAATTTTAATTATTAATATAATTTGTTTTTATTTTAAACAATTGTTTAGTTATATTAACTTTGTATAAATCTTTAATTAAGAGTTTTTAATTAATTTAAAATTTTATAATAATTAATGAAAGAGATTAAGCAAGAGACTTATTTAAAATGGTATGAAGACATGCTTTTTTGGAGGAAGTTCGAAGATAAGCTTGCTTCTGTATATATTCAACAAAAGGTTAGAGGATTTTTACATCTTTATAATGGTCAGGAAGCTGTATTAGCAGGAGCTTTGCATGTAATGGATTTAAATAAGGACCGAATGATTACCGCATATAGAAATCATGTAATGCCAATAGGAATGGGAGTTGATCCAAAAAGAGTTATGGCTGAATTATATGGAAAAGCAACAGGAACTTCTATGGGTTTAGGGGGTTCTATGCATATTTTTTCAAAAGAACATAGATTTCATGGAGGTCATGGAATAGTTGGAGGGCAAATTCCATTAGGTGCTGGAATGGCCTTCGGAGATAAATATTTTAATAGAAAAGCTGTTACCTTATGTTTTATGGGTGATGGTGCTGTAAGACAAGGCTCTTTTCATGAAACTTTAAATTTAGCTATGCTTTGGAAATTACCCGTAGTTTTTATTGTTGAGAATAATGGTTATGCTATGGGAACATCAGTTAAAAGAACGGCAAATCATACAGATATATGGAAATTAGGTTTGGGATATGAAATGCCATGTGGACCTGTGGATGGAATGAATCCAATTAAAGTTGCTGAAGCTTTAGAAGAAGCAATAAAAAGAGCAAGAAATGAAGAGGGACCAACATTGTTAGAGATGAAAACATACAGATATAGAGGTCATTCAATGTCGGATGCTCAACAATACAGAACTAAAGAAGAAGTAAATGAATACAGGAAAATAGATCCTATATCTCAAGTTAAAAAAGTGATTTTAGAAAATGATTTTGCTACAGATCAGGAAATATCTAATATTGATAGAATAGTTAAATCAAAAGTTCTTGAATGTGAAAAATTTGCTGAAGAATCTCCTTATCCTGAAAAGAAAGTGATGTATGATGCAGTATATGAAGAAGAAAATTATAATTTTATTTCTCATAAATTAACATAATGGCTCAAGTAATTAACATGCCGAGATTAAGTGATACTATGGAGGAGGGTGTAGTGGCAAAGTGGCTTGTTAATGTTGGAGATGATGTTAATGAGGGTGATATTATTGCAGAAATTGAAACTGATAAAGCTACAATGGAGTTTGAATCTTTTTATGAGGGCACTCTATTGCACATTGGAATTAATGAAGGAGAAACAGCTGCAGTAGATACTTTACTTGCTATAATTGGAGAAAAAGGTGAAGATATAAGTTCTTTAATTAATAATGAATCTGAAGTTAATGGTCAATTAGATTTAGTTGATCAAATTAAGGAAACTGAAAAAGAAGAAGCTGCTATTGAAGTAAAAGATGAAAAGATACCTAAAACAAATACTTTTCAAGTAATTAACATGCCGAGATTAAGTGATACTATGGAGGAGGGTGTAGTGGCAAAGTGGCTTGTTAATGTTGGAGATGATGTTAATGAGGGTGATATTATTGCAGAAATTGAAACTGATAAAGCTACAATGGAGTTTGAATCTTTTTATGAGGGCACTCTATTGCACATTGGAATTAATGAAGGAGAAACAGCTGCAGTAGATACTTTACTTGCTATAATTGGAGAGAAAGGTGCTGATTTTCAATCTGAAATTGAAAACTTAGAAAAGAAAGAAACTCAAGCAGTCAATTCAGATGAAAATAAATCTATTGAAAAAGAAACCATTGATAAACAATCTGATAAAGATTTAAAGTCAGAGATTTCAAATGAAAGAATTCTAGCATCTCCTTTAGCAAAGAAAATGGCTAAGGAAAAGAATATAGATTTAAAATCTGTTAAAGGTTCAGGGGATAATGGAAGAATCACAAAGAATGATATAGAAAATCATATTCCTAATGTTAATAAGCCAATCATTAGTAGTTCAACTGAAAATAAAGTTGTGAATGTTGTTTCAGGAAATGAAAGTTTTGAGGATATTGAAAATTCCCAAATGAGAAAAGCCATAGCTAGAAGGCTAAAAGATTCAAAATTTACTGCTCCTCACTATTATTTAAATGTTGAATTTAACATGGATAATGCTATTGCTTTTAGGCAACAGTATAATACGCTTCCAGATACTAAAATTTCATTTAATGATATAGTTGTAAAAGCATGTGCAATTGCATTAAAACAACATCCTAGAGTTAATTCACAATGGTTTGAAGATAAAATGAGGCTTAATTATCATGTTCACATTGGGGTTGCTGTTGGAGTTCCAGATGGACTAGTTGTTCCAGTTGTTAAGTTTGCAAATGAGAAATCACTAACTGAAATTGGATTTGAGGTTAAAGATTATGCTAATAAATCAAAAGAAAAAAAATTGAAACCTGATGAAATGGAAGGCAGTACTTTTACCGTTTCTAATCTAGGAATGTTCGGAATTCAGGAATTTACTTCAATTATTAATCAACCAAATTCTGCAATTCTTTCTGTTGGAAGTATAGTTAAAAAGCCAGTGATTAAAGAGGATAAGGTTCAGATAGGAAATACTATGAAGTTAACATTAGCATGTGATCATAGAACTGTTGATGGAGTTACTGGATCTTTATTTTTAGAAACACTAAAGGGATATATTGAGAATCCTGTTACTATGCTAGTTTAATTTATAAACTTCTTGACATTATGAAAAATGTAGTAATTACTGGTTCTAGTAGAGGAATAGGTTTTGAGTTAGCTAAACTATTTAATAAAAATAATTTTAATGTAATTGCTTTATCTAGAAATTACTCCATCATCAATGATTTACAATTTAAAAATGTAAAATCATTTTATTTAGATATTTCATCAACTAAATCAATCTTTGAAGCCGTAACTTCAATTTCTAAAGAATTTAAAAAAGTGGATATATTAATTAATAATGCAGGGGTTTTAATTAATAAGCCATTTATTGACACATCTTTCGAAGATTTTGAAAAAATTTATAAAGTAAATGTTTTTGGAGTTTCTGAATTAATTAGGCAACTATTTCCCTATTTTGATGAAAAGACCCATATAATTAATATTAGTAGTATCGGCGGAATTTCAGGGTCAAGTAAATTTTCTGGTTTATCTGCATATTCTAGCAGTAAAGGTGCCTTAAATATTTTGACTGAGATGTTAGCTGAAGAATTTAAAGATACTGGAATAAGGATTAATACTTTAGCTTTAGGTGCAGTACAAACTGAAATGTTAGAAGAAGCATTCCCTGGTTATAAAGCAAAAATTAGCCCAATTGAAATGGCTGATTTTATATATAAATTTTCATTAGAAGGCAATCGTTTGTTTAATGGTAAGATAATTCCTGTTTCTATTACAAATCCATGAAAAACAATGAAGTCTTAGATTATATTCCAGTAAACTCCTTTGATTATGTTAAAAAAATTATTTCAGAGGATAATCTTGTACTGAAGGTAGTTAAAGAAAGAAAAACAAAGCATGGAGATTTTAGAAAATTAAAGAATGGATCTAATCAAATTACCCTAAATTATAATAAAAATCAATTTAGATTTCTTATTACATTAATTCATGAGCTAGCACACTTTAGGGTTAGTAATAATACAAATAAAACAGTTCGTCCTCACGGTATTGAATGGAAAAAAACATTTAAAAAAATGATGTTACCACTTTTAAATAATAAAATTTTTCCCGATGAACTCTTATCAAAATTGGCTAAACATTTAAAAAATCCTAGTGCTTCTTCTGATTCAGATATTGATCTTGTAATTTCTTTAAATAAATATGATTTAGATAATGGTGAAAATTGTTTTTTGTTTGATGTTTTAAATGATAGTTTTTTTGAATATAGAGGAGCAAAAATTTATAAAAAAATAAATAAATTAAGAAAAAGATATATTTGTGAGGAAATTAAAACTGGCAAAAAATATTTGTTTTCACCAGTTAGTAGAGTCAAAAAAATAAATTATGAAAAGAGTAGCGGTTAGTGGATATTTTGATCCAATTCATATTGGACACCTGGAATATTTAAAATTGGCTAAAGAGCTTGGCGATAAGTTAGTTGTTATTGTTAATAATAATTATCAATGTGCATTGAAAAAAGGAAAACCGTTTATGGATGAATTAGATAGAGTTGAAATTGTTAGATCTTTAGAAATGGTTGATGAAGTTTTTTTGTCTATTGATAAAGATAAAACTGTTTGTGCATCTTTAGAAGAGATTAAGCCAGATATTTTTGCAAATGGTGGAGATAGAAGTACTGGTGAAATCCCTGAATCATCTATTTGTAAAAAATATAATATTGAAATGATTGATGGTTTAGGAGATAAAATTAGAAGTTCATCTGATTTAACAGGACTTAAACAAAAATAGAAATGGAATCTAAATTTAATTTTTCTGAAGAAGACAATATTGGAAGCTCTTCTCAAAAATCTGTTTCTAAAAATGCAAAAGGTTTTTTTCAATCTTTATATATATTCTTTAAAGAAACTTTAGACTTTAGAGAAAATACAGATAAAGAATCAACTATAAATTCAATTAAAGAAGATATTTCTATTAAAGGAGCTACTGCATGGATTTTAATATGTTCAATTTTTGTAGCATCTGTTGGTTTAAATGCAAACTCAATACCTGTAGTTATAGGTGCAATGTTAATCTCTCCGTTAATGGGACCAATTTTGGGTTTTGGTATGTCTATAGCAATTAATGATTTACAGACATTAAAAAGGTCTTTAATAAATTTTATTGTAATGGTTCTTTTAAGTGTAATAACTGCTTATTTGTTTTTTGCTTTTTTTCCACTTAGAGAGGAATCTTCAGAACTTTTATCCAGAACAAGTCCAGATATTAGAGATGTATTAATAGCCTTTTTTGGTGGACTGGCATTAATAATTGCTAAAACGAAGAAAGGAACTATATCTTCTGTAATTTTTGGAGTTGCTATTGCAACTGCCTTAATGCCACCTTTATGTACTGTTGGTTATGGATTAGCTATAGGAAATATTTCTTTTTCATTAGGTGCCATGTATTTATTTATGATAAATTCATTATATATAGTTTTAGCAACATACTTAGTTATTAAATTACTTGGTTTCCCAATGATTAATTATGCTAATTCTAAGAGAAGAACTCTAATAGCTAGAATAGTAACATTTTTTTCAATTTTAATGATAATTCCAGCGTTTATTACTTTTATGGGTGTTTTAAATCAAAGTAAATTTAATTCTTCAGCTAAGGAATTTTTAAAAAATGAATTAGATGGATTGAAAAATAAAGATTATCTACAACGTTCAGCAATTATAAAATATAATTCTAAAGAAAATCAAGAAAAATATTCATTGCCTTGGAGTGATAAAGAATCAGAAATAGTTTTAAATACATTTGGTTTAGAACCCATATCAAAAGAAGCTATTTATCTTCTTTCTGCTAAAATTATTAAATACCCTAATTTATCTCAAACAAAAATTGTTTTTATCCAGCAGGATATTGAAAATGATTTTAAAGAACAAAAACGTTTTTTAGTTGAACTTAGAAAAAGAGATTCTTTAGATTTAATTGAAAAAAATATTGAAATTGAAATCTTAAATAAAAAATTATCTGATTTTGAAAAAAAAGATAAAATTAATCTGTTATTCGAAGATATTTTAAATGAAATAAATATTCATTTTGAAGAAATAGAAGAAATATATTATGATGAATCAGACTCTGATAGTATTCCCATATTTTTAGTTAAATGGTCAAATAATCTTGATGAAGATATAATTATAAGTCAAGAAAAAAAGTTAAAAAAATGGATGTCGTACAAACTATCTGATATTCCATTTGAATTAATAAGAAAATAAAATTTATAGATATTTTTTTACTTTTTTAAGTAGTTCTGAAGAATAAACAAAATCTGTTATAGATTGATTTTCCGTTGAAAAAATGTCTTTGTTAGTTCCTTCCCAGTTTTTTTCACCATTTACAAGAAAAATTATTTTTTCACCAATTTCCATAACGGAATTCATGTCATGTGAATTTATAATTGTAGTTATATTATATTCTTTTGTAATCTCTTGAATTAAATTATCTATTATAATAGCAGTTTTTGGATCTAATCCTGAATTTGGCTCATCACAAAATAAATATTTAGGGTTCATTACTATAGCTCTAGCTATAGCAACTCTTTTTTGCATTCCACCTGATAATTCTGAAGGGAGTTTTTGTTGAGCATTTTCCAATTCAACTCTTTTTATAGCATTTTCTGCTTTTTCAATTATTTCATCTTCATCCTTTTGGGTGAGCATTTTTAATGGAAACATAACATTTTCTAATACAGTCATTGAATCGAATAATGCACTTCCTTGAAAAACCATTCCCATTTCTCTTCTTAGAAGTGTTTTTTGACTGTCTGTCATTTTCTTATTTGAGACTCCATCATATATTATTTCTCCATTTTCTGGAATGTGAAGACCTAATAAGCATTTTAACAATATGGTTTTTCCAGACCCACTTTGCCCTATTATTAAATTGGTTTTACCCTGAATAAATTTTGTAGAAATATTATTTAAAATTATATTTCCATCAAATGATTTATCTAAATTTTTTATTTCAATCATTAGCTTAATAATAATTGTGTTACAACAAAGTTGACTATAATAATTATTATAGATGTCCATACAAATGATGATGTACTTGCTTTACCAACTTCTAAAGCTCCACCTTTCATATAAAATCCATGATATGATGGAACAGTAGCTAAAATAAATGCAAACAAAAATGTTTTTATATAAGCATAAAATATATGGAATGAGTCAAAATCCATTTGAATACCTGTTATAAAAGCTTCACTTGGAACTCCAGCAAAAGACATAGCAGTATAGCCTCCAAAAATGGCTATAAACATTGCGATAGTGATAACAAAAGGATAGAAAAGTAAAGCTATAATTTTTGGAAACACTAGATAATTTAGAGGATTTATTCCCATGACTTCAAGAGCATCGATTTGTTCAGTTACTCTCATCGTTCCAATACTTGAAGTAATATAGGAGCCAACTTTTCCAGCCATTATAATAGACATAAAAGTTGGAGCAAATTCAAGTATTACCGATTGTCTAGTAGCAAAACCAATTAAGGATTTTGAAAGAAATGGACTGCTTAAATTTAGAGCAGTTTGAATCGATACAACAGCACCTATAAAAAAAGAAAGAATAACTACAATTGGAAGAGATTCAATAATAAGGTCGTTTATCTCTTTAAAAATCAATTTTTTTAAGACCTTCCATTTGCTTGGCTTAAAAAATGACATTTTAATCATTATAAAATATCTTCCGATGTCACTTAAATAGAACATAATTATATTTGTTGTCCAAAGTTATGAATATTGATTTAAAGTATTAATAAACCAACTTTATTAAAGAAATTTTAAACCTGATATGTAATTGCATTTACATTCATTCCAGCACCAACACTTCCAAAAAGAATGATGTCACCCTTTTTAATATTATGATTTTCAAGTTTATTTTTTATAACTAAATCATATAATGTTGGAATAGTAGCAACTGAGCTATTTCCTAATTTTCCAATTGACATAGGCATAACATAATTAGGTGGAGTCAAATCAAATAGATTATAAAATCTAGATACAATGGCTTCATCCATTTTTTCATTAGCTTGGTGAAGAAATACTTTTTTTACATCATTTATTGATTTGCCGCTTTTTTCTAAACAAGATTTTAATGCTTCAGGAACATGGCTTATAGCAAATTCATAAATTTTGCGTCCATTCATTTTAATATATATATCTTTTGATTTCTCTTTAGAATTAAATGATTCTCCACAAAATAAATAAAAAGTTTCTTCAGATGAAAATGAACAAGATTTATGAGATAATATACCATTGTTTGAAATTTTAGATTTTTTTTCAATAATAGTAGCGCCAGCTCCGTCGGAATATATCATGGAATCTCTATCATTATTATCATATGTCCTAGATAATGTATCTGCCCCAATAACTAAACATTTTTTAGCCATACTAGCCTTGATAAATGCTTGAGCTTGGATAACTCCCTCTAACCAACCGGGACAACCAAAGATTAAATCATAACAAACGCAGTCAGGGTTTTTAATTCCAAGTTTATACTTGACTCTATTTGCTAAACTAGGTAATGAGTCTGATTGTTTAGTTCCAAACTTTACATCTCCAAAATTGTGGGCAACAATTATATAGTCTAAAGTTTCTCGATCAATTTTTGAATCTTCTATAGCATTTTCAGCTGCAAAAAAAGCTAAATCTGAAGCATTATAATGATTTTTAGCATATCTTCTTTCTTCAATTCCAGTAATTGAATTAAATTTTTTTATAATAACCTCATTGGAAATATTAAAAATACTTCCATCAGAATTTAAAAAAGTATTAGAAAGAAAATCTTGATTTTTTTTAATTATTTCAGGAATATAAGATCCTGATCCAGTTATGCATATTGACATAAAATTCGAGTTTATAGATGCAAAATAAAAAACTTAGTACTAATAACCTAGTTTTCTATATATGAATCAACTGGATAACACGTACAAACTAAATTTCTGTCACCAAAGGCATCATCTACCCTTCTTACTGATGGCCAAAATTTATTTTCGATTACAAATGGCGAAGGGAATACAGCGTCTTTTCTACTGTATGGGTAACTCCATTTTTCTTTACTTATCATTTTCATAGTGTGAGGAGCATTACAAAGCAAATTATTTTTATTATCTGCAGTACATTGGTTGATTTCAGCTCTTATAGCTATCATAGCGTCGCAAAAACGATCAATTTCATCTAAATTTTCACTTTCAGTAGGTTCTATCATCATTGTACCTGGAACAGGAAAGGATACAGTAGGTGCGTGAAAACCATAATCAATTAATCTTTTAGCAATATCCATAACTTCTATACCATTTACTTTAAAAGGGCGGCAATCTATTATTAATTCGTGTGCTGCTCTTCCACTTTCACCCTTATATAGTATAGTGTAATGTTTTTCAATTCTATACTTAATATAATTTGCATTTAAAATTGCATATTCAGTAGAAGATTTAAGACCTTTAGCACCTAACATACATATATATCCATAAGAAATAATACATGCTAAAGCAGAACCCCAAGGTGCGCCAGAAATTGATTTTACACTTCCTTTTGAGCTACTAACATTAATAACTGGATTATTTGGCAAAAAAGGAACTAAGTGTTTTGCTACACATATTGGACCAACACCAGGCCCACCACCGCCATGAGGAATCGCAAAAGTTTTGTGGAGATTCAAGTGACAAACATCAGCCCCAATTATATAAGGATTTGTTAAGCCAACTTGAGCATTCATATTAGCTCCATCCATATATACCTGTCCTCCATAATTATGTATTACTTTGGTTAATTCTTGAATTGATGATTCAAAAACACCATGAGTAGAAGGGTATGTAACCATAAGTGCAGCTAAATTATCTTTATGAATTTTAGCTTTTTCTTTTAATTCATCAACATTAATATTCCCATGTTTATCTGTTCCAATAACAATTACCTTCATTCCAGCCATTACAGCAGATGCAGGATTAGTCCCATGTGCTGAAGATGGTATTAAACAGATATTTCTATGATCTTGAGATATACTTTTTAGATATGCACGTATAACCATTAATCCAGCATATTCCCCTTGAGCGCCTGAATTTGGTTGTAGTGATGTTCCTGAAAATCCAGTTATTTCATTTAATTGTTTTTCTAACTTTTTAATTAGCTTCTGATATCCTTTAGCTTGATTTATAGGAACAAATGGATGAATGTTATTCCATTTGGACCAGCTAATTGGAATCATTTCTGAAGCTGCATTTAATTTCATAGTACAGGAACCTAATGATATCATTGAATGTGTAAGGGATAAGTCTTTTCTTTCCAAACTTTTTATATATCTCATCAAACTAGTTTCAGAATGATGAATATTAAAAATTTTCGTTTGTAAATATTTTGATTGCCTTTTATAATTTTCAGGAATTTTTGTTTCGTCTGTATGTTTATTTACTAGAACAGTATTCTTATTGATTGCTTTAGAGATTATATTAACAATTAACTGAATATTATTTAATGAAGTTGCCTCATTTATAGATATTGAGAAATGATTTTCATTAATATAATTAAAATTCATTTTATTTTTTTCAGCTATAATTCTAATTTTTTCACTCGGACCTTCACAAAATAATGTGTCAAAATAGTTTTTGTTTAATTGCTTTATTCCAATTTTTTTTAATGAATTCTCTAATAGAACTGTTAATGCATGAATTTTTAAAGCTATTTTCTTAAGCCCCCTTGGTCCATGGAAAACACCATACATACTTGCCATAACTGCCAATAAAACCTGAGATGTACAAATATTAGATGTTGCTCGATCTCTTTTAATATGTTGTTCTCTAGTTTGCAAAGCCATTCTTAAAGCAGGGTCTCCATCGGCATCTTTAGATAATCCAATTATCCTTCCTGGAACAGATCTTTTATATTCTTCTTTAGTTGCAAAGAAAGCAGCATGTGGGCCTCCATATCCAAGAGGGATTCCGAATCTTTGTGAAGTTCCTACTACTACATCAGCACCAAATTCAGAAGGTTTTTTAAGAATACATAAGGCTAAAAGATCAGCTGCAACAACTATTTTTATATCGTTCGATTTGGCTTTGATTGCATATTTTTCTAAATCCATTATATTACCATGAACTCCAGGATATTGCATAATACAGCCATAAAATTCGTTAGAAAAGTTAAATTCATCAAGCTTCCCTATTACAACTTTAATTCCTAAAGGCTCAGCTCTTGTTTCTAGAAGTGAAATTGTTTGTGAAAGAGTATCATCTGAAACAAAGAATTTTATTGTGTTTTCTTTTTTTTGCTCCCTTGTTCTGCAACTAAAAAGCATAGTCATAGCTTCTGCTGCAGAGGTACTTTCATCTAACAATGATGCGTTGGATAATTCCATTCCAGTCAAATCACATATTATAGTTTGGTAATTTAAAAGCGCCTTCATTCTACCTTGTGCAATCTCAGCTTGATAAGGAGTGTATGCAGTATACCAACTTGGATTTTCAAGAATATTTCTTTTTATAGCAGATGGAATAATAGATTCATTATATCCAAGGCCTATAAAAGATTTATAATTTTTATTTTTTTTTGCTAATTTTTTTATATGATTTAAAAACTCATTTTCAGTTAAAGCTTCATCTAAGTCAAGTCCTTCATTTAGTCTAATGTTTTTTGGAATAGTCTCCGAAATTAATTGATCAATACTATCTATACCTAAGCAATTCAGCATTTGTTTTTCTTGCTCTTTGTTTATTCCAATATGTTTAGATGAAAAGCTACTCACTTAACTGTTTATTTAATAGAATCTTTAATTACCTTATTTTTTAACTCTGATTTGTATTCTATTATTTTATTTTGAACATCTTTATCTTTTGTACCTATAATTTTAGCTGCTAAAATTCCAGCATTTTTAGCTCCATTTAAAGCTACCGTTGCTACAGGTACTCCACCTGGCATTTGAAGAATAGATAGTATAGAATCCCATCCATCAATGGAATTCCTGGATTTTATTGGAACTCCAATTACAGGAAGAGGGCTTAGTGAAGCAATCATTCCGGGTAGATGAGCTGCTCCTCCAGCACCTGCTATAATTACAGAAATTCCCTTATCATGAGCATTTTTTCCATATTCCATCATTTTGTCAGGTGTCCTATGTGCGGAAACAATATCAACTTCATTAGAAATTCCAAAATCATTTAAAATATCAATGGCTTCCTGCATGATTGGCAGATCCGATTTACTTCCCATAATAATACCAACTTTTGCCATAATTTAACTTGTTTTAATTTTTATTATTTTTTTTATTGATTTTGCTCTTGATAAACCATTTTTTAAACTTGTGTCTAAAATTGTTGCATGACCCATTTTTCTATTTGATTTGGTTTCAGACTTTCCGTAAATATGTACAGAAACATTATCATATTGCATTGCTTCTTCAATTCCACTATAAACTACTGGACCTGAAAAACCTTTTTCACCAACTAAATTAACCATAATTGCGTATATATTTGATTTTGAACAACCCAATGGTAAATCTAATATAGATTTTATGTGTTGCTCAAATTGAGAATTAGTACACGCTTCAATTGAATAATGTGCACTATTGTGTGGTCTAGGAGCTACTTCGTTTACTAATATTTTATTATCATTAGTAAGAAACATTTCAACAGCTAATAATCCTATTTGTTCAAAGGATTTAGAGACGTTTAAAGCAATTTCTTTTGCTTTATCTTTAATGTCGTCATTAATTTGAGCAGGACAAATTACATATTCAACTTGATTAGAAATTTCATTAAAGATCATTTCAACTACTGGAAAAACTTCAATTTGTCCAGATTCATTTCTAGCAATTGTTGTTGCAATTTCTTTTTTGAAGGAAATTAACTCTTCAATTATAAATTCAGTTTCAGGGAGTTTTTCAAAATCATTGGATGAATTTATTATTTCTACTCCAAAACCATCATATCCAAATTTTGTTTTTTTCCATACACATGGAAATTTTATTTCATTTTTAACACTTGAACTATTATAATCTTGAAGTGATTTAAAGTGCCAAAATTTTGCAGTTGGAATTTTGTTTTCAGTAAAAAATTTTTTTTGAAGGCTTTTGTCTTGAATAATTTTTAATGTTTTAGAACTCGGATATACTTTGATTCCATCAGACTCTAATTTTTCAAGAGCCTCTATATTTACATGCTCTATTTCATATGTAATCAAATCACATTTTTTTCCAAATTTATATACAGAATTGAAATCCATTAAATTTCCAGTCTGAAATTCATTACAGAGATTTTTACATGGAGAATTTGGACTTGAATCTAAAATGTTTGTTTTTATACTTAATTTAGAAGTTACTTGTAATAGCATTTTTCCAAGTTGACCGCCACCAAGAATCCCTAATGTAAAATTTGAAGAAAAATAATTCATAAAAAATTATTTGTGCAAAAATACATTAAAAATGTAATGATCTATAAAAATAATTTAACTATCGATTTTGGGTATATTTGTCTTTAGATTTTATTAAGATTATGATTAATTTGATTTTATTTGGAAAACCAGGTTGCGGAAAAGGAACGCAAGCTGAATTCATAAAAAATAAATATGATTTAGTTCATATTTCTACTGGAATTGTTTTTAGGCACAATATTTCAATGCAAACAGAACTTGGTCTTATTGCTAAGTCTTACATGGATAAAGGTGACTTAGTGCCAGATAATGTTACAATTAAGATGTTAGAGGCTGAGGTAAACAAGTTTCCTAATGTTAATGGATTTATTTTTGATGGATTTCCTAGAACGACTATTCAAGCAGAAATGTTAGATAAGTTTTTAAAAAATAAAGACTTAAAAATCTCTATGACAATAGCCTTAGATGTTGATGAAGACATTTTAATAGAAAGACTTATTAGTAGAGGGAAAGAAAGCGGTAGGGCAGATGATCAAGATAAATCAAAGATTCAAAATAGATTTGAAGAGTATAATAAAAAAACTTCTAAACTTATTGAATATTATAATAATCAAGGAAAATTTTATAGTGTTGAAGGTCTAGGAGAAATTAATGAAATAACTCAAAGGATATATAATCTTATAGATTCTAAAATATAATGACAGAAGGAAATTTTGTAGATTATGTTAAAGTAAATATTTCTTCTGGAAACGGAGGAAAAGGATCTGCTCATTTTAGAAGAGAAAAATATATAACTAAAGGAGGACCAGATGGAGGAAATGGTGGAAGAGGAGGTCATGTTATTGTTGTTACAGACAAATCTTTATGGACATTATACCATTTTAAGTACCAAAGGCATTTTAAATCAGATCATGGAGGTGATGGAGGTAAAAGTAGAAGTTCAGGCGCAGATGGGAAAGACACTTATATTAGGACTCCCCTAGGAACAATAATTAAAAACAGTGATACAAATGAAATTATCCATGAAACCTTAAAAGATGGCGAAGAAAAAATAATTTTAGAGGGTGGAATGGGTGGATTAGGTAATTGGAACTTTAAAAGTTCAACCAATCAGGCTCCTAGATATTCCCAACCTGGGATTAAGGGAAAAGAAATGCAAATAACATTAGAGTTAAAAGTTTTAGCTGATGTTGGTTTAGTTGGTTTTCCTAATTCTGGTAAATCAACATTGCTTAAAACGATAACCTCTGCTAAACCAAAAATTGGCAACTACGAGTTTACTACTCTAAAGCCTAATCTCGGTATTGTTGAATATAGAAACTACAAATCTTTTATTATTGCCGATATACCTGGAATAATTGAAGGAGCTTCAAAAGGAAAAGGTTTGGGGCATTATTTTTTAAGACATATTGAAAGAAATTCTATTCTTCTTTTTTTAGTTTCTAGTGAATCTGAAAAAATTGTTGATCGATATAATATATTATTAAATGAATTAAAACAATACAATCCCGAACTAATGGATAAGGATAGAATTATTGCTATTTCTAAATCAGATCTTATAAATAAAAGTAGAATGACTGAGATTGGTTTAGAAATAGAAAAAAACATCAAAAATATTCCTTATAGCTTTATTTCATCTGTTTCTAATATTGGTTTAACTGAGTTGAAGGATGATTTATGGAAAGTATTAAATAATTAATAACTTTTAATTTTGAAATTATAAGTTAAATGAAAATTCACTTTATAGCTATTGGAGGCAGTGCAATGCATAATTTAGCAATTGCCCTACACTTGAAAGGTTATTTAATTACAGGAAGTGATGATAATATTTTTGAACCTTCCAAATCAAGACTCCAGAAATTTGGACTTCTTCCTAAAGAATTTGGCTGGTTTCCTTCAAAAATTTCATCAGATTTAGATTTTGTAATTCTAGGAATGCATGCAAAAGCAGATAATCCAGAACTTATAGAATCAAAAAAACAGAATGTTAAAATTCTCTCCTATCCAGAATTTATTTATGAAATGTCAAAAGACAAAACAAGGGTAGTTATTGGTGGAAGTCATGGAAAAACTTCAATTACAGCTATGATTTTACATGTTTTGAATGAACGTAATAAAAATGTTGATTTTATGGTTGGAGCCCAATTAGAAGGTTTCGAAACAATGGTGCATTTAACTGATAAAAATGATTTTATCCTTTTGGAAGGCGACGAGTACTTATCTTCTGCTATTGATAGACGTCCCAAATTTCACCTTTATCAACCCAATATTGCTCTTATAAGCGGAATTTCTTGGGATCATATTAATGTTTTTCCAACAAAAGAAAATTATATAAATCAATTTGAAAAATTTATAGATACCATTATAGCAGGAGGGGTTTTGGTTTATAATAAGCTTGATTCTGAAGTTGAGAAGATCTCTATACAGTCTCAAAAATCTATTAGAAAATTGGATTATTCTATGCCTAAATATATTATTAATAATGGCAGCACTTTTTTAATAACCGATGAAGGAGAAATACCATTAAATATTTTTGGTGACCACAATTTAAGTAATCTAGCAGGCGCAAAATTAGTTTGTCAATTAATGGGGGTACACGAAGAAGATTTTTATAATTCAATAGTCTCATTTAAAGGAGCAGATAAGAGACTTGAAACAATTCTTAATATGAATGACAGAAATGTTTTTAAAGATTTTGCTCATTCTCCAAGCAAGGTTGTAGCTACGACAAATGCTCTCAAAAAACAATTTAAAAATAGAAAGCTTATAGCACTTTTAGAACTCCATACTTTTAGTAGCCTTAATGAAAATTTCATTAATCAATACAAGGATTCATTAAAAAGTGCAGATTTAGCTATTTTATTTTATGACCCAAATGCAGCATTAAAAAAAGGTTTAAATAAGATAGGTAAAGAAAAAATAAAAAATGCTTTTAATGATAATAATCTTAAGGTTTTTTCAGACTCCAATAAACTGCAACATTTTTTGCTAGAACAATCCTATTCTAATTCTAATTTACTTTTTATGAGTTCTGGAAATTATGCATCTATTGATTTAGATTTCTTAATTAATCAAATAAAAGAAAGTAAATGATTCTTATTTATACTCATATAATAACTCCAAGAATTAAATATATTTTCAAACATATTTTTAAATTAAGATTAGGAGTTGATGTAAATTTTACATCGGATATTAATGATTTTAAAAAGTATGACTCATATAAAATGAGTTATCATAATGATCAAATTGATGAGGAGTTTTATATTAATACTTCGGACATTTTACTTTCTTCTAAAATTGATGATTTAGAAATTAATATTGAAAATTGGGATGGGCATCCTATTTTTTTTTCCAATAAGGATAATCCGTTTTTTCAATTTGATATTTTTGCTGCAAGCTTTTATCTAATTAGTCGTTATGAAGAATATTTGCTACACCTAAAAGATGATTTTGGCCGTTTTGATCCCTCTTCTAGTATTGCTTTTAAAAATAGTTTTTTAAACAAACCAATTATTGATTTTTGGATTGAAAGATTTAAATCTAAATTATTAGAATATTATCCTGATTTTAATCTTAAAAAACACTCTTATAAACTAATGACTTGTTTAGAAGTGCCTTGTGCTTTTGATTTTAAAGGAAAAGGTGTAGTAAGAACAATGGGAGGGTTTCTAAGAGATTTTTTAAGATTAGATATTTATAGAATATATAGAAGAATCCCAGTTCTTTTAAATGTTAAAAAGGACCCATTGGACAATTATTCTAGTTGGATTGCATTAAATAAAAACAATGGTTTAGAAACAACGGTGTTTTTTTTAATCGCAAATTTTTCAAGATATGATAGAAACTTAAGTTTTTATTCTAAATCATTTATTGAGAAAATTAAAGATGTTTCTGATTTTTGCGAAGTTTCTTTACTTTCTTCTTATTCATCTTTGAAAAATGAAATATTATTAAAACATGAAACCAATAAACTACAGTCAATTATTCATAGATCTGTAAAAAAAATCAGGCAGAATTTGCTGAATATTGATTTTCCAGTAACATACAGGAACTTTGCTAGGTTTGGTTTTAGGCATGATTATAGTCTTCAATATTATGATATGCCTGGATTTAGAGCGAGTACCACTAATCCCTTTTACTTTTTTGATTTGGAAAATGAAATAGAAACTAAACTTTTAATACATCCAGTATGTGCAACAGATAGAGTTTTGAAAATTTATAAAAAACCTATTTTAGCTAGACAAGTATTAGAAGAAATAACACGATATGTAAAGGAAATTGATGGGGAAATGATTTTAGTATTAAATAATTCAATTAATAGTGATTATTCTACTAATTATAAATGGAAAAAAATGTTTAATAAATTTTTTAAATCTCATGGAAAAAATTAAAGGAATAACTGATATTTTTTTTGATTTAGATCATACATTATGGGATTTTAAAAAAAATTCATCATTAACTTTTGAATATCTATTGAAAAAATATAAAATAGATATTGACCTAAATACTTTTTTAAAAATTTATATACCTATTAATTTTTCATATTGGAAATTATATAGAGATGAAAAAATTACTAAGGAATTTTTAAGGCATAATAGATTGAAATCTACATTTCAAAAACTAAATTTAGATGTTAAGGATAAAGTAATTGATCAAATTTCTGATGATTATATCTTTTCACTCCCTAACAATAACTTTCTTATTAAGAATGGAATTTTAATCTTAGATTATTTAATGGATAAGTATAAACTACATATTATAACAAATGGTTTTACTGAAGTTCAGAACAAAAAAATTATTAATTCTAATCTTAAGAAATACTTTACTTGTATTATAGATTCTGAAACAGTTGGTGTTAAAAAGCCTAATAGTAGAATTTTTAATTATGCTTTAGAGGTTTCCAATGCAAATTCTGAAAATAGTTTGATGATAGGAGATAATTTAGAAGCGGATGTTCTAGGTGCTATGAATGCTGGATTTAATGCAATTCATTTTAATAATAACAATGAACCAATTCATAATCATTGTATGATAATCGATGATTTGAAGGATTTAAAAGAAGTTTTATAATTAATATGCTTTTTGACGAACTATTTCATATAAAATAGTTCCACAGGCTACAGAAACATTTAAGGATTCTATTTTTCCAAGCAATGGAATCTTAATTAGCTCATCACACAGGTCGACAACAGATCTAGATAAACCTTTACCCTCAGAACCCATAATTATAGCTTGAGAGCTCTTAAAATCAGTCTGATATATGTTTTTTTCAGCTTTTTCAGTAGCTCCATAGATTTTTATATTTAATTGTTTTAAAAGAAAAATAGCATCTTTTATATGACTTACCTTACAAATGGGTACATTAAAGACTGCACCTGAGGAAGTTTTTATGGTATCACCATTTACTGGAGCACTTCCACTAGATTGAATTATAATGCAATCTACTCCAGAACATTCGGCTGTTCTAACTATTGCTCCAAAATTTCTTACGTCCGAAATTTGATCTAGAATTAATATTTGACAAGAATCTTTCTTTTTTTCTACAATCTTACTCAAATCATTAATTGATAAAAATTTTATAGGTGATATGGTAGCCACTACACCTTGATGATTTTTTAGAGTAAATCGATTAAGTTTTTCTATTGGAACGTAGGATATTTCAATATCCTTTTTATTTAAGGTTTTTATTAAATCAAATGCAGAGGCTCCTTTTAATCCCCTTTGTATATAAACCCTATTTAAAGACTTTTCTGATTCAATAGCTTCTTTTACAGATCTTATTCCATAAATTAAAGTATGTTCTTTACTCATTTTAAGAATCTAGTGAATTGAAGTAGGTAATAAGCCCCTTTAAGCTTTCTTTATTTTTAAGATTCAATTTATTTGCCTTTCTGTATTTTTTGTATAATTTTTCATCAAAAAGTCCAAGGTCCATCATTTTTTTGTGAGAAGTAGGTAATTTATATGTTTTATTATTGTAAAAAATCAAATAAGCACTATTATCTTTCCATTCTGGTCTTGGTGGCTTAGTATAACCTGATGTTGGAGCAGGAATTGCAGATTTATTAGGCATTTCAAGTTTTTTTTGTGGAAAAAAGAACAAAGAATATTTATCTAATATTAAACATTCTTCTAAAATTCCAATAGTATTTGTACTTGATCCTAAATTAAAGGAATGTAGTTTATAGGATGCTTTTCCAATATTTACTTTTACTGTTTGATCAATTTTAATAGCACTAGGGGTGGAGTTAATATCTTTTTTTATCTCAAATTTTTGCTCTGATAGATTTAGTCTAATAAGAGCCTTATATATTTTTCCATTATCAAAAACCAATTTTCCTTTAATAAAATCTTTACTTATATAAGGATTGCCTTTTGCATTTCCTTCATATTTCTTTAATCTTTGAATTAGGACGTTTCCAGAGTTAAGAAGTTGATCAGGACTTATATCATAGTTTTGAGAAAATCCAATACTACAAAAACAACAGATAAGCAAAAGAATTATTTTTTTCATATTATTTTTTATTAAGAATTTACAAATATCATACCAATTTTATTTAACCAAATATAGAAATAAAAAAAAGCACCCAAAAGGGTGCTTTTTTTTATTATTATGAAGATGTAATACTAATTACTTAGTATCCCACCATACTTTAACATCTTGAAGAAAATCACCTGGGCTTTTCCCCATTGCTGCACATGCAGCATCGTGATTAGCTTTGTTTGCACTAGCAGTACGTGCACCGTATCCATGTCTTACAGGAATTGCAGTACCGTTTAGGATGTCTGTAGCTACAACTAACGATGGAGCATCAAGTCTTCTCCATTCAGCCCATGCTTCATATCCTTGTAAGTATAATGCAACCCACTTTTCATAGGCAATATCCCCAATTGCAGGAGCAGCAGCAGCAGCAGCAACATAAGTTGCAGAATCTGCAGCACTTATACCCCATTGTGACATAGAAGCAGCTATACCAGCGTCATACCATGCCTTTGCAGTACCTGAAACTCCCCATCCTTTTGAAGCAGCTTCTGCCATTGAGAAACATACTTGAGCATAGGAAAATATCATACCACTTTGCGTAGCATCACTTTTATAGATTACTTGGTGAGGTAAATAAGAAACCCATGCTTGTAATATTCCTGGTGTTAATACGCCATAAGGCATTCCTCCGTAGATTTTTCCATCTACAGTTGTGTATTTAACAGGAACCTTAGCAGATCCACCTGCACCTCCACCTGCTGTAACAACAGGAGCAGCGTACGCGTGTAATCTTGGGTCACTTTTAGCAATTAATGCTTCAACCATTGTATCACTAGCTGCATAGTCATCTCTAGTTTGGAATCTATCTTGCCATGGATTGTCATTGTTATCAGCAGTAGTGTATGGATAATGAATATTATCAGCATTACTACCAAGAACTCCTCCAGAAACTGCTTCTAAAAATTTAGACTGCGCAGTAGCTGGATCAACATCAGACAATCTCAATGCCATTACCATTTTCATAGTATTACCAAACTTTTTCCATTTAGCAGCATCACCATTAAACATGAAGTCTCCTTCTAATCCACCTCCATCTAACATTGCTAAAGCAGCGTCTATTTGAGCAAACATACCCGTATAAATAGCTTGTTGGCTGTCAAATTTTGGTTTCAAGTTATCAACTCCCTTTAATGCTTCAGAGTAAGGAACTGCTCCCCACCTGTCTGTCAAATGATGGTAAAACCAAACCTGTAAAAGGTGAGAAACACCCTTTTGCATACCGGCTGAACCTGAAGAACTATAAGTATCAGGATCATCAGTATTTAAATTAATTACAGTTTGAAGATTCATTAATGGTCCTGTATAGTGACCATCAAAATTCCATTGAATTGTTTCATAGCAAGAATCATCATTGTATGTAATTTCTGAAATGTGTTGAACATATAATATACCTGCACTTGAATTAGCTAAAATTCCAGGCATACTTCTCAGAGATGCTGTTATAAGCGCACCAGTGTTAGCTTTAGAAACTGCATTAGGGTTTAGATTTTCATCTCCGAAATCTACAGTTTCGCAGGACATAAACAATAAGCTACTTACTGTTAATAATCCGATTATTTTTTGAATTTGTTTTTTCATCTTTTATAAAATTAAAATTTAAAGCTTACGTTAAGTCCAAATGTTCTTGCAGAAGGTAATTGACCACCTTCAGAAGCATAATAATTACCAGACCAGTTGCTACCCATCTCAGAAGGATCTAGTCCAGGAGTTCTTTTTCCTCTATAGTCTCCCCAATCTGTCATTTCAGAAAGGATAGCTAGGTTTGTTCCAATTAAAGCAATATTAATTGCATCAAATGGAGTATTATTTAATTGGTCATTGTCAAATGTGTAGCCGATTCTTACTTGTCTTAATTTGACAAAAGAAGCATCAACTAACCATAAATCATCTCTTGTCCAGTTACCCCAAGCCCATGAATCTGGTGCTCTATATAAATCATGAACACTACCATCAAGTTTAACACCTACCTGGTGAATACCACCACCGGCAGAAACAGCATCTCTTTTAGGGTTTCCTTTATCATTTAGACCAGCTGTATACTCATGAAGTCCAGCAGCCATAGAGAACATGTCTGTAACTGAGTGGTATAAACCACCTTCTTGGAAATCAATACCAACAGCAAAGTCCCAATTTTTATATTGAAGAGTTGAAGTTATACCTCCAGTGAAGTCAGGCGTAATATTACCAAGTAATGTATTATTTGTATATCTGTGGTTTCCACTATTATATAGAACCCAATTTCCAGCATCATCTTTCAATCTTTTTCTTCCATATAACATACCCCATTCTTGACCAACGATTTCTTGAAGGTCCATACTAGACCAAGATAACCATGAGTCTAGGATATTTCTTTCAATACCTTCATAGATAAAGTCAACTGTTTTTTTGAATCTTCCGAAGTTAAACGAAACATCCCATCTTATATCATCCGTTAGAATTGGAGTACCAGAGATCATTGCCTCAACACCTGCAGTAGATGTAATTTTTGAGTTTACACTTAATCCAGTATATCCTGTACCTCCTGCAGCAGTAATTGATACTGGTAGGTTAGAATCTTCTCTATCAAAGTAAGTAAAATCAAGTCCTAATCTATTCTTCATAAACTTCAACTCAACACCATACTCTAATTCAGTTCTCATACCTCCAGTTAAATTTGGATTAGCAAGAGTGTTAGGAACATTAAGTGCAGCTAACGATCCGTAAGCTGTACTAGAACCATATGTTGGACTTGTTGCATAAGTTCCAGGGAAAATAGGCGCTTCTGCATAATTTACTCTTAATTTACCAAAGCTTAACCAATCTTGATCAACTAAAGTGTTAAAAACGAAACTACCAGAAAGTCCATAAGTTTCAATTCTGTTGTTATCGGCAGCTGCAGTTGAACCCCAGTCTAATCGATAAGAACCGTCTAGATATAGCATGCTATTCCATCCAATTGATAAAAGACCATAAGCAGAGATCCTACTGTTGTTGTATTTACTTGAACCGTAATTTGGCTTATCCTTAGAATTTGCAACAGTATAGAAATCTGGAATCGCTAAACCACCAGAAGTAGAAGCACTTGTCGAAATAGTTTTATTTTGACCAGCACCATAACCTAAAATTGCACTTATATCTAAGTCATCAGTAACTCGCTTATCATAAGCAAGTTTAGCAACAACTTCATTTTTTTCAGTTACATAAGAACCTTCGCTGTAACCAGCTTGAGTATTTAATGTATTTACACCAACATAAGTTCTTCCCCAATTTGTTCTGTTGTATTGTCTTCTTTTAACTTCAACATTAGCAGAAAGTCCTTCCATAATGTCATAGTTTAATCCGAAGTTACCAGAGTAAGTTGAGTTTTTGTTTTTGTTAGTATTCTGGTATTGCTCATAGTGAGGAGCATCCCAGTATTGTGGTTTGTGATTTCTTGCTGACTTTCTGTTCCAAGTGTAAAAAGCACCATTATAATGGTAACTATTTTTTAACCTGTCCATGTCTAGCTGTCTTTGCCACCACTGGCTAAAGTTAGAAGATAAACTTCCGTAACCACTACTAACGAAGTTATCTGTATCCATAACTCTTGCATTTAAAGCAGCATATATAGTTAATTTATCTGTTGCGTTTAAAGAAGCGTTAATATTTACATCATAAGTGTCTCTAGTAGCATTAGGAACAGGAATTGTCGCTTGACTTACTCTAGCTGTAGCTCTAACACTAAAATCTTCTCCACCTTTAGCAAAAGATAAACTTGTAGTATTTGCTATACCAGTTTCAAAGAAATTTTTAACGTTGTTAGGATTTGGAGACCATGGTCTAGTTACTCCAAATTCAGGGTGACCAGGAATCCATGAATCCCAATGTCTAGCTAAAGTTCCATCTAACTTAGGTCCCCAAGATTCATCAGCTGCATAATAAGGAATATATTGTCCATTAAATGCTGCCCATGAAGCTGGATCTGTAGCTGCGTTGAATGCAAATTGATCCCAAGCTTGAGAATATCCACCACCATACTCATTTTGGTATGGGTGAAGTCTACTAATGTTACTTACAGTAGTATTGTGGTCTACAGAAATATAAGATTCTCCTGCTTTAGCTTTTTTAGATGTAATTATAATTACACCACTTTTAGCTTCTGATCCATAAAGAGCAGTTGCAGCAGCACCTTTAAGTACTGTAATGTTATCAATGTTATCAGTATTAATATCTGTACTGCTAACTTTGATACCATCCAATACGTATAAGATATCCATTTCACCTCTTAGACGAATTGCACTTGATTCAAATGTTGAACTAGTACCAGAAATAACCTGAACACCAGCAACTTTACCTGCAAGCGCAGTTTTAAAGTCTCTTTCTTTAGTTCTTGTCAATGCTTCACCGCTAACTTTTTGTTGAGCATAACCCAGAGACTTAGCCTCACGAGTAATACCAAGCGCAGTTACTACAACTTCTTCTAATGAATCAGAAGAAAGAGTGACATTTAAAGTAGCAGATGCCCCAACTGTTACATTTTGAGTATTATATCCTACATAACTTACTGAAAGAACATCTCCTTCTGAAGCCATAATAGTATAAACACCGTCAAAATCAGTTGTTACCCCGTTATTAGTATCAACTACTAATACAGTAGCACCTGGAATAGGCACGCCAGCATCATCGGAAACAGTTCCGCTAACACTTTTCTGTGCAAAACTCCATTGAAACATTATCAAAAATGATAACGTTAAAAACTTAAATAGTTTTGTTTTCATATGTGTATATTATTTATTTAATCTGCAAAAATGTTAATAATAAGTTAATAAAACAACAAATTATTCACTTTTTATGGATTATTGTGAAATTCTTATCTGTAACCATCTTATTTTAATTATATAATAAAGTAATTGCTATTGTATTGTTTATTTTTCAAATTATTCCTCTGGGTTACTTCTATATATATTAATTGTATAAATATGTTATTTTATTACCTTCTCTGTAGAATGTATTTAATTAACATTTTAGTTGTGGGTTTTAGATAATTAGCAATTTTAATTTGAAGTATTTTTTTGTATTTTATATTGCTCTCTAAAAAATTAAAAATCAACAATTTAAGTGTCCTTAATATATATAGGCATTTTCATTAAGATAATAATATCTTCACTTTTTCCCATAATTTTTCACTATTCAATTTGATTAATTATAAAAATAAATTACATTTGCACGCCCAAATAGGGGAAAAAATAATAGAATATGCCTACAATATCACAGTTGGTTCGAAAAGGAAGAAAAAAGATTACTAAAAAAAGTAAGTCTGCTGCTTTAGTTTCTTGTCCTCAAAAGAGGGGTGTTTGTACCAGAGTTTATACTACTACACCTAAAAAACCTAATTCTGCTATGCGAAAAGTAGCAAGAGTTAGATTGACAAATGGGACAGAAATCAATGCATATATCCCTGGTGAAGGTCACAACCTGCAAGAACACTCAATTGTACTTGTAAGAGGAGGAAGAGTAAAGGATCTTCCTGGAGTAAGATATCATATTGTTCGTGGAGCATTAGACACAGCTGGTGTTGAAGGAAGATTACAAAGAAGATCAAAATATGGCGGTAAGCGTCCAAAAAAATAAATGAAACTAATTGACGTTCAAATTAATTTGAACCTCTCTAAAACTAAATAAATGAGAAAAAGTAAGGCAAAGAAAAGACCATTACTTCCTGATTCCAGGTTTAATGATCAATTAGTAACCAGATTTGTCAACAACCTCATGTGGAATGGAAAAAAATCCACAGCTTTTAAACTTTTTTATGATGCAATTGATATCATAGAAGATAAAAAGCAAGATTCTGAAAAAACAGCCCTTCAAATATGGAAAGATGGATTATCAAACGTAATGCCTCATGTTGAAGTTAGAAGTAGAAGAGTAGGAGGAGCAACTTTCCAAATCCCAATGCCAATCAGATCAGATAGAAAAATTTCAATGGCTATGAAGTGGTTAATTTCATATGCTAGAAAACGTAATGAAAAGTCAATGGCATTAAAATTAGCTTCTGAAATATTAGCTGCTGAAAAGGAAGAGGGAGCCGCTGTAAAGAAAAAAACAGATGTTCATAAAATGGCTGAAGCCAATAAAGCATTTTCACACTTTAGATTTTAATTTAATTTTAAGATGGCAAGAGATTTAAAATTCACTCGAAATATTGGTATTGCTGCTCACATTGATGCAGGAAAAACTACTACAACGGAACGTATTTTATATTATACAGGTGTTAGTCATAAAATAGGTGAGGTCCATGATGGAGCTGCAACAATGGATTGGATGGAACAGGAACAAGAAAGGGGAATAACCATTACATCAGCAGCAACTACGTGCACTTGGAATTTTCCAACAAATCAAGGAGAAACAAAGGAAGATACTAAACCTTACCACTTTAATATTATTGATACACCTGGTCACGTTGATTTTACAGTTGAAGTTAATAGATCATTAAGAGTTTTAGATGGTCTTGTATTTTTATTTAGTGCAGTTGATGGTGTAGAACCTCAATCTGAAACTAACTGGAGACTTGCAGATAACTACAAAGTTCCAAGAATGGGATTTGTAAATAAAATGGACAGACAAGGTTCTAACTTTTTAAATGTTTGTACTCAGATTAAAAAGATGTTAAAGTCAAATGCTGTTCCTATTGTTCTTCCTATTGGAGAAGAAGAGAATTTTAAAGGAATTGTTGACTTAGTTAAAAATCAAGCAATTGTTTGGCATGAAGATAAAATGGGATCTACCTATGATGTTGTAGATATTCCTGAGGAAATGAAGCAAGAAGTTGAAGAGTATAGAGCTAACTTAATTGAGGCAGTTGCAGAATATGATGATGCTTTGCTAGAAAAGTTTTTTGATAACCCTGACTCTATTTCAGAGGATGAGGTACACGATGCACTTAGAAAAGCTACTCAAGATATGAGTATAATTCCTATGATTTGTGGTTCTGCCTTCAAAAATAAGGGTGTGCAATTTTTACTAGATGCTGTTTGTAGATATTTGCCATCTCCTTTAGATAAGGAAGCTATAGTTGGTACTGACCCTAAAACAGATTTAGATATTGAGAGAAAACCTAGTGTTTCTGAACCTTTTTCAGCTTTAGCTTTTAAAATTGCTACAGATCCTTATGTTGGAAGGTTAGCTTTCTTCAGAGTTTATTCTGGTAAACTAGAAGCAGGTTCTTATGTATTAAATAATAGATCTGAAAATAAAGAAAGAATTTCAAGAATTTTTCAAATGCATGCTGAAAAACAAAATTCTATTCCACTTATTGAAGCGGGAGACATTGGTGCTGCAGTAGGATTTAAGGATATTAAAACTGGAGATACTCTATCAGCAGAAAAAAATCCAATTGTATTGGAAAGCATGGTTTTTCCTGATCCTGTAATTGGTATTGCTGTTGAGCCTAAAACAAAAGCTGATGTAGATAAATTAGGTATGGCACTTGGTAAACTAGCTGAGGAAGATCCTACTTTCCAAGTTAAAACTGATGAAGCTTCAGGTCAAACAATTATATCTGGTATGGGTGAACTTCACTTAGATATTCTCGTTGATAGGTTAAAAAGAGAATTTAAAGTAGAAGTTAATCAAGGAAAACCTCAAGTTGAATATAAGGAAGCAATTACTGCATCTGCTGATCATCGTGAGGTTTATAAGAAACAGTCTGGTGGACGTGGTAAATTTGCAGATATTGTATTTACTATGGAGCCTGCAGAAGAAGGAACACCAGGTTTAGAATTTATAAACTTAATTAAAGGAGGAAATATTCCAAGAGAATTTATCCCATCTGTTGAAAAAGGGTTTAAACAAGCAATGAAGAATGGGCCTTTAGCAGGTTTTGAGATGGATGCTATGAAAGTAACATTAAAAGATGGTTCTTTTCATGCAGTTGATTCTGATTCACTTTCTTTTGAACTTGCTGCTAAGATTGGATTTAAAAGTGCTGCAAAATTGGCTAAATCAGTTATAATGGAACCTATTATGAAGTTAGAAGTATTAACTCCTGAAGAAAATATGGGTGATATTGTTGGAGATTTAAATAGAAGACGTGGACAGGTTAATAATATGGATGATAGAGCAGGGGCTAAAGTTATTAAAGCTGAAGTTCCATTATCTGAAATGTTTGGATATGTAACGGCATTGAGAACTTTAAGTTCTGGAAGAGCTACTTCAACCATGGAATTCGATCATTATGCTGCTACACCTCAAAATGTTTCAGCTGAAGTGATAGCATCAATAAACGGAGGAAAAGAATAAAACCAATAATATGAGTCAAAAAATTAGAATAAAATTAAAATCATACGACTTCAATTTGGTTGATAAGTCTGCAGAAAAAATTGTTAAGACTGTCAAAACAACTGGGGCGATTGTAACTGGACCAATTCCTTTACCAACACATAAAAAAATATTTACAGTGTTAAGGTCTCCTCATGTTAATAAAAAATCGAGAGAACAATTTCAATTATCTTCTTATAAAAGATTATTGGATATTTATAGTTCTTCATCTAAAACAATTGACGCTTTAATGAAACTTGAACTTCCTAGTGGAGTTGAAGTAGAAATTAAGGTATAATTAATACTAAAAAAAGAAACAATGTCTGGGTTGATTGGAAAAAAAATAGGAATGACAAGCATATATGATGAAAATGGTAAGAATTTACCTTGTACAGTCATTGAAGCTGGTCCTTGTGTCGTTACTCAGGTAAAAACTAATGAAGTAGATGGTTATAATGCTGTCCAATTAGGATTTACTGATAAAAATGAAAAACACAGTAATAATGCTGAAGCTGGACACTTTAAGAAATCTAAATCTTCTCCAAAACAAAAATTAATTGAATTTCAAAATTTTGAAGAGGAATTAAAACTTGGAGATAAATTAACTGTTGAACATTTCATTGAAGGTGAATATGTTGATGTTTCAGGTACATCAAAAGGAAAAGGGTTTCAAGGAGTTGTTAAAAGACATGGTTTTGCTGGAGTTGGTCAAGCAACTCATGGTCAACATAATAGATTAAGAGCACCTGGTTCGATCGGAGCAGCCTCATACCCTGCAAGGGTATTTAAGGGAATGAAGATGGCAGGAAGAATGGGAAATGAAAAAATTACCATTCAAAACCTTAGAGTATTAAAAGTTGTTGCTGAAAAGAATTTGCTTGTATTAAAAGGATGTGTCCCAGGACATAAGAACTCATTTGTAATAATTAGAAAATAATGAAAGTATCTGTTTTAAATATTAAAGGTAAAGATACGGGGAGATCTGTAGAACTTTCTAAATCTATTTTTGAAATTAAGCCTAATGATCATGCTGTTTATTTAGATGTTAAAAGATATTTAGCTAGTCAAAGACAAGGGACTAATAAAACGAAAGAACGTGCTGAAATTACTGGTAGTACCAGAAAGATTAAAAAACAAAAAGGAACAGGAACAGCCAGAGCTGGAAGTATAAAAAACCCTTTATTTAGAGGCGGTGGAAATATTTTTGGTCCTAGAGTTAGATCTTATTCTCAAAAACTTAACAAGAATGTTAAGAAATTAGCTAGAAGATCTGCCCTGTCATTAAAATTAAAATCTAAGGCAGTTTCTGTTATTGAAGATTTTGATTTTAAAACGCCTAAAACTAAATCATTTTCTGATGTTATCAATGCCCTAGGAATAAAAGACAAAAAGTCTTTGTTTATCTTGGGAGGGGTTAATAAAAATGTATATTTGTCGGCGCGTAATTTGGAGCGCGCTAATGTTGTAACTAACTCAGAAATAAGTACTTATAGTATTATGAATGCTCAACATATCGTGTTTTTAGAAAGCTCATTGGAGCAAATAGAATCAAATTTAAGTTAATATGAATATTTTACTTAAACCAGTTATTACTGAAAAGGCCACTGCTGATAGTGAATTAAAAAACAGATTTACTTTCTTAGTGGATACTGATGCTAATAAAGTTCAAATTAAAAAAGCAGTAGAAACTAATTATGGTGTTTCAGTTGATAAGGTTAGAACAATGAGATATGGGGCAGAGAGAAAAATTAGATATACTAAGACTGGTATTCAAAGAGGTAAATCTGCTAGAATAAAGAAAGCAATAGTTCAATTAGCTGAAGGAGATACAATTGATTTTTATAATAAACTTTAAAATATAATATAATGGCAGTAAAAATATTAAAACCTATCACACCTGGACAACGCGGAAGAGTTGTAAATGGTTTTGATGCCATTACAACAGATAAGCCTGAAAAAACCTTACTGTCAACTAAGAAACGTACGGGTGGAAGAAATAGTCAGGGTAAAATGACTATGAAATTTATTGGAGGAGGTCATAAGAAAAGATATAGAATAATTGATTTTAAAAGGGATAGGCATGATGATATTGCTGAAGTTATTTCTATTGAATATGATCCAAATAGATCAGCATTTATTGCTTTAACAAAATTTAAGGATAATGAAAAAAGATATATTATTTCTTTAAAAGGTTTAAAAGTTGGTGATAAAGTAGTTTCTGGATCAAAAAAATCTCCAAATATTGGAAATAGTATGCCTTTATCAGATATTCCTTTGGGTACAATTATTTCTTGCATCGAAATGAATCCTGGGAAAGGTGCTGCAATTGCAAGAAGTGCTGGATCATTTGCTCAGTTAATGGCAAAAGAAGGGAAGTTTGTTACGGTTAAATTACCATCGGGTGAAACTAGAATGATTTTATCTGTTTGTTGTGCAACAATTGGTTCAGTATCAAACTCTGATCATCAATTAACTGTTCATGGTAAGGCTGGTTCAAAACGTTGGTTAGGAAGAAGACCTAGAACACGTCCAGTAGCTATGAACCCTGTAGATCACCCAATGGGTGGTGGAGAAGGCCGTGCATCTGGAGGACATCCTAGATCTAAAAATGGTATTCCTGCTAAAGGATTTAGAACAAGAGATAAGAAAAAAGCGAGTAATAAATATATAATTGAAAGAAAAAAGAATTAATTAAATGGCACGTTCACTCAAAAAAGGACCTTACGTTCATTACAGTTTAATAAAAAAAGTTCAAAAGAATTTGGACTCTAATAAAAAACCTGTTATTAAAACTTGGTCAAGAGCATCAATGATTATACCTGATTTTGTTGGTCAGACTATAGCCGTTCATAATGGCCGTCAGTTTGTACCTATATACATTACAGAGAATATGGTTGGTCATAAACTAGGAGAGTTTTCTCCAACACGCTCTTTTCGTGGTCATGCTGGTGCTAAAAATAAAGGCAAAAAATAATATAATTTGCAATGGGATTAAGAAAAAGACAAACTGCTGAAAAAATTAAAGAAGCAAAAAAAGAAATTGCTTTTGCTAAACTTAATAATTGCCCTACATCTCCTAGAAAGATGAGAATTGTTGCCGATTCAATTAGGGGAAAGAAGGTAGATAAAGCTTTGACTATGTTAAAGTTTAGTCAAAAAGAAGCTTCTAATAAGTTAGAAAAACTTCTTCTTTCAGCGATCTCTAATTGGCAAGCTAAAAATGAAGATAGTGACGTTGAAGAAGCAAATTTATTTGTAAAAGAAATAAAAGTAGATAGTGCTGGTATGTTAAAAAGATTAAGACCTGCTCCTCAAGGAAGAGCACATAGAATTAGAAAACGTTCAAATCACGTTACGCTAGTTTTAGGTTCACAAAATTTAATTGAGAGTTAATAATATGGGACAAAAAACAAATCCAATAGGAAATAGATTAGGCATCATTAGAGGGTGGGAATCTAACTGGTACGGTGGAAATGATTATGGAGATAAACTAGCTGAGGATCATAAATTAAGAAAATATATTTTTGCTCGTTTAGCAAAGGCAAGTGTTTCTAGAGTAATTATAGAAAGAACCCTTAAGTTAGTAACACTTACAATTACTACAGCTAGACCTGGTATTATTATTGGAAAAGCTGGTCAAGAAGTAGATAAATTAAAAGAAGAATTAAAGAAAATTTCGGGTAAAGATGTTCAGTTGAATATTATTGAAATTAAAAGACCTGAATTAGAAGCTCAGTTAGTAGGAGCAAGCATTGCTAGACAGATTGAAAGTAGGATTTCTTATAGAAGGGCTATTAAAATGGCAATTGCTGCATCAATGAGAATGAATGCAGAAGGAATTAAAGTGCAAATTTCTGGAAGATTAAACGGAGCAGAAATGGCAAGATCAGAATCTTATAAAGAAGGAAGAATTCCATTGTCAACATTTAGAGCTGACATAGATTATGCCTTAGTTGAAGCACAAACTACTTATGGTAAATTAGGTGTAAAAGTGTGGATTATGAAAGGTGAAGTTTATGGTAAAAGAGAATTATCTCCTTTAGTTGGACTAAGTTTAAGTTCTAATAAATCAAAAGGAGGTCCTTTAAAAGGAAGAAAACAAAGAAGAAGAAGATAATTAATAATATATTTTAGACATGTTATCACCGAAAAGAACAAAATTTAGGAAAATGCAGAAAGGCCGAATGAAAGGTTTTTCACAAAGAGGACATGTCCTTTCGAATGGTATGTTTGGTATAAAATCCCTGGACTCTAATTTTTTGACATCTAGACAAATAGAAGCTGCTCGTATTGCAGCAACAAGATTTATGAAAAGACAGGGACAATTATGGATTAAGATATTTCCTGATAAACCTATTACCAAGAAGCCGTTAGAGGTTAGAATGGGTAAAGGAAAAGGTGCACCTGAATATTTTGTTGCTGTTGTTAAGCCTGGAAGAATTATGTTTGAAGTTGCTGGGGTTTCAATAGACGTTGCTAAAGAAGCTTTGAGACTTGCAGCTCAAAAACTTCCTGTTAAAACGAAGTTTATTATTGCTAGAGATTATGAAGCTTAAATTAATAAAATGAGACAAAAAGAAGTAAAAGAATTATCGATTGATGAATTAAATGAAAAATTAATTTCATTTAATAATGAACTTTCAGAAATGAAAATGACACATGCTATTTCTCCAATTGAAAATCCTATGCAAATTAAGAATTTAAGAAGAACTATTGCTAGAATTAATACTGAATTAACTAATAGATCTATTCAAGAATAATAAAAATGGAAATACGAAACTTAAGAAAAGAAAGAATTGGAATAGTAACTAGTAACAAAATGGAAAAATCTATTGTTGTTTCTGAAGTTAATAAAGTTAAACATCCGATGTATGGAAAATTTGTTTTGAGGACAAAAAAGTATGTTGCTCATGATAAGGATAATGAGTGTAATATTGGAGATACTGTAAAAATAATGGAAACAAGACCACTAAGTAAATCAAAGTGTTGGAGGCTTGTTCAAATTTTAGAAAGAGCTAAATAATGGTACAACAAGAATCAAGATTATCGGTTGCTGATAACACTGGGGCAAAAGAAGTTCTAACAATTAGAGTATTAGGAGGAACTAAAAGAAGATATGCATCTGTTGGAGATAAAATAGTTATTACTGTGAAACATGCTACTCCTAATGGAACAATAAAAAAAGGTCAGGTATCAACTGCAGTTGTTGTTAGAACTAAAAAAGAAGTTAGAAGAAAGGATGGATCCTATATAAGATTCGATGATAATGCGTGTGTATTATTAGATGCTGCAGATGAAATGAGAGGAACTAGGGTTTTTGGTCCAGTTGCTAGAGAATTAAGAGATAAAAAATTTATGAAAATAGTTTCATTAGCACCTGAAGTTTTATAATTTATTATTATGATTAAAATTAAAATTAAAACGGGAGATCAAGTAAAAGTTTTAGCTGGGGACCATAAAGGTTCTGAAGGTAAAATTGTTAAGATTTTTAGATCTAAAAATTTAGCTATTGTTGAAGGTATTAATATGGTAAAAAAACACAATAAACCTAGTTCACAAAACCCTAAAGGAGGAATAGTTGAACAGGAAGCTCCAATTCATATTTCAAACCTTTCGTTGTTAACTTCTAATGGTGGAACTACTAGAATTGGATATAAAATTGTTGATGGTAAAAAAAATAGAGTTGCATTAAAATCTGATGAAATAATTTAATTATGAGCTATCAACCTAGATTAAAAAAAGAATTTAATGAGAGAATAGTACCTTCTTTAAAAGAAGAATATTCTTACAAGAATGTAATGATGGTTCCTAGACTTAAAAAAATTGTTATTAGCAAGGGGGTTGGAGGAGCTGTTGCTGATAAAAAATTAATTGACCATGCTATTGATGAATTAACTATGATTTCAGGACAAAAGGCTATTCCAACAATTTCTAAAAAAGATGTTGCTTCTTTCAAGTTAAGAAAAGGAATGCCAATTGGAGCGAAAGTTACTTTAAGATCTGAAAGAATGTATGAATTTTTAGATAGATTTATAACTTCAGCTCTTCCAAGAGTTCGTGATTTTCAGGGCATAAAACCTTCTGGTTTTGATGGAAGGGGTAATTATAACTTAGGAGTTACAGAACAAATTATTTTTCCTGAAATTGATATTGATAAAGTAAATAAAATTTCTGGTATGGATATTTCATTTGTAACAAGTGCTAATACTGATAAGGAAGCGCAGTCTTTATTAATTGAATTGGGATTGCCGTTTAAAAAGAGTGATTTTAAAACAAAATTATCAGAATTAAAAAATATAAAAACAGAAAACACTGTTATTAAGGATGAGGCTCCTGTAGTTGAAGATACTGTTGATGATGAGGCTCCTGTAGTTGAAGATACTGTTGAGGATGAGGCTGTAGTTGAAGATACTGTTGAGGATGAGGCTCCTGTAGTTGAAGATACTGTTGAGGATGATGAGGCTCCTGTAGTTGAAGAATCATCATCTGAAAAAGAAAATAAAACGGAATAAATAGTAAAAAAATAAGACAATGGCTAAAGAATCAATGAAAGCACGTGAGGTTAAAAGAGCAAAATTATGCGCTAAATATGCTGCAAAAAGAAAAGCTTTAAAAAAAGCTGGTGATTATGAAGCATTGCAAAAGTTGCCTAAAAACTCCTCACCTGTAAGAGCACATAATAGATGCAAGTTGACTGGTAGACCTAAAGGTTATATGAGGCAATTTGGTATTTCTAGAGTTTTATTTAGAGAAATGGCTAATAAAGGTTTAATTCCAGGTGTTAGAAAAGCTAGCTGGTAAAAAAATAATTTTTAAAATGAATACAGATCCAATTGCAGATTATTTAACAAGAATTAGAAACGCTAATAGCGCTGGTCACAAAGTAGTCTCCATTCCTTCTTCTAATTTGAAAAAGGAAATGACAAAAATTTTATTTGATCAAGGTTATATATTAAGTTATAAGTTTGATAATAGCTCAGTACAAGGCTCAATTAAAATTGCTCTTAAGTATGATTCGTATACAAAGGATCCGGTTATTAGAAAACTTGAAAGGATTAGTAAGCCTGGTTTAAGAAAATATTCTGATTCAAAAGAATTGCCAAGAGTTTTAAATGGGTTAGGAGTTGCGATAGTTTCTACATCAAAAGGTTTAATGACGGGAAAAAATGCAAAACAATCAAATTTAGGAGGTGAAGTTATTTGTTATGTATATTAAAAAGAAATAAAAATGTCTAGAATAGGAAATAGTCCAATATTGATTCCAGAAGGTGTTTCAGTTGAAATTCAGCCTAAACTTTTAATTGTTAAAGGTAAATTAGGAGAATTATCTCAGTCTTATGATGATATTACTATTGAACAGGTTGATAATACATTATTAGTTAAAAGATCTTCTGAGTCTAAATCTTCTAAAGCTAAGCATGGTTTGTACCGTTCTTTATTTTTTAATATGGTTAATGGAGTTAGTTCTGGATGGAAAAAAGAACTAGAATTAGTTGGGGTTGGATATAGAGCATCTACTCAAGGACAAAAACTTGATCTTGCTTTAGGGTTTTCTCATAATATAGTTTTTATGATTCCTGATGAAGTTAAAGTTGAAGCTATATCTGAGAAAGGAAAAAATCCCATTGTAAAACTTAGCTCACATGATAAGCAGTTAGTTGGTTTAATTGCTGCAAAAATTAGAGGGTTTAGAAAACCTGAGCCATATAAAGGTAAAGGTGTGAAGTACGTTGGAGAGCAAATTCGTAGAAAAGCAGGTAAGTCTGCATAAATTATTTATAATGAGTTTATCAAAAATTAATAAAAGAAATCGAATTAAAAAAAGAATCAGACAACATGTAATTGGCAGTAAAAGTCGTCCTAGATTATCTGTTTTTAGAAGTAATAAAGAGATTTATGCACAACTTGTTGATGATGTTAATGGTAATACCTTAGTATCTGCATCTTCAAGAGATAAGGATATAAAAAGTGATTCGATTACTAGAATTGAAGTTTCAAATCTTGTTGGATTGTCAATAGGAAAAAAAGCAATTAAAGCAGGTATTGAAAAGATAGGTTTTGATAGAGGTGGCTATTTGTATCATGGAAGAGTAAAATCATTAGCAGAAGGAGCTAGGGAAGCTGGACTAAAATTTTAATTTATGAAGAATAATAAAAATGAATTTGTTAAGCCTGGAGGTCTAGATCTAAAAGATAGATTAGTTAGTATTCAAAGGGTAACCAAAGTCACAAAAGGAGGAAGAACCTTTGGATTTTCTTCAATCGTTGTAGTAGGGAATGAAAATGGTATAGTTGGCCATGGTTTAGGAAAAGCTAAGGAAGTTGCAACAGCAATTGCTAAAGCAGTGGAAGATGCTAAGAAGAATTTAGTTAGAATTCCTTTACATAAAGCTACCCTTCCTCACGAACAAAAAGGAAAACATGGAGGAGCAAGAGTTTATATTCAACCTGCATCTGAGGGTACTGGAGTTATTGCTGGTGGAGCAGTTAGAGCTGTATTAGAATCACTTGGAGTCCAGGATGTACTTTCTAAATCTCAGGGGTCTTCTAATCCACATAACGTTGTTAAAGCTACATTTGATGCTTTGTTAAGATTAAGGAATGCAAATACTGTAGCTAATCAAAGAGGAATTTCAGTAGAAAAAGTTTTTAACGGATAATTAAAATGGGAGTAATAAAAATTAAAAAAATTAGAAGTGCAATCAAAAGACCTGGTGATCAAAAGAGAACACTTTTGGCATTGGGTTTAAAGAAAATTGGTCAGGTTGTTGAGCACCAAGACACTCCTAATATTGTAGGAATGATAAATAAAGTAAAACATTTAGTTTCTGTTGTTAAATAAATTATAAATATGAATTTAAGTAATTTAAAACCCGGAGAAGGATCAACACAGAGCCCTAAAAAAAGATTAGGTAGAGGACAGGGTTCTGGTAAAGGAGGAACTTCTACAAGAGGACATAAAGGTGCTAAATCTAGGTCAGGTTATTCTAAAAAACTTGGTTTTGAAGGTGGTCAAATGCCATTACAAAGAAGAGTTCCTAAATTTGGTTTTAAAAATATTAATAGAATTGAATATCAGGGAATAAATTTAGATAAAATTCAATCTTTGATAGATAATAAAAAAATTAAACGTTCTATTGATTTACAATCATTTATTGACAATGGTTTAGCAAAAAAGAATGATTTAATAAAAATTTTAGCTAATGGAACAATCAATGCTCCATTAAAAATAACTGCCCATAAATTTTCTGCAGCTGCAAAATCAGCCATTGAAAAAAGTGGTGGTGAAGCAATTGTATTATAGTGTATGTATAAGTTTATTGAAACATTACGAAATATTTGGAATATAGAAGAGCTTAGAAAGAGAATTTTTATAACTCTTTTCTTTATAGCGATCTATAGGCTTGGTGCTCAAGTAGTACTTCCAGGTATTGATTCTGTTCAATTAGGTGAATTGTCAAGTAGAACTCAAGGAGGAGGACTTCTCGGAATTTTAAATGCATTTACTGGAGGAGCTTTTGCTAATGCTTCTGTTTTTGCATTAGGTATAATGCCTTATATTTCTGCATCAATTGTAGTTCAATTGATGGGGGTAGCAATTCCATATCTTCAGAAACTACAAAAAGAAGGAGAAAGTGGCAGAAAAACTATTAATCAGATTACAAGGTGGCTTACTATTCTAATTTGTGTTGTTCAAGCACCTGCATACCTTTACAGCCTAGGTGCACTTGGAGTACCTGAAAGTGCATTTATAATGGGGAAAGGAGCGGGATTCATAATTCCATCTGTAATAATTTTAGTTACAGGTTGTGTTTTTGCTATGTGGCTTGGAGAAAAAATTACAGATAGAGGAATTGGAAATGGGATTTCATTATTAATTACCGTAGGAATTATTGCATCTCTTCCTTTATCTTTTGCTCAAGAATTTACATCAAGAGTATACGAAAGTAATGGAGGTCTAATATTGATTCTAATAGAATTGGTTGTTTGGGTTGCTGTCATTGGATTATCTGTTTTACTAGTTTTAGCTGTAAGGCAAATACCAGTACAATATGCTAGAAGAACAGCTTCAGGTAGTTTAGATAGGAATCAAACAAGCACACGACAGTATATTCCATTGAGATTGAATGCTTCTGGAGTAATGCCTATTATATTTGCTCAGGCAATTATGTTTGCCCCAGCATATATGGGTCAACTTTTAGGTAATTCTAATGTTGGTCAGTGGATGCAAGCTTCATTTTCAGACATGTTTGGATTATGGTATAACATTTTGTTTGGTTTATTAATAGTTGGATTTACATTTTTCTATACTGCTATTACTGTTCCAACAAATAAAATGTCTGATGATTTAAAAAGAAGTGGAGGTTTTGTTCCAGGAATTAGACCTGGTACTGAAACTTCAGAATTTTTAGATAAAATAATGTCATTGATAACATTTCCTGGTTCCTTGTTTTTAGCTGCACTTTCAGTTTTACCTGCAATTGTAGTTCAAATAATGGGAATGCAGCAAGGTTGGGCATTATTTTATGGTGGAACTTCTTTACTAATTATGGTAGGAGTTGCAATTGATACTATTCAACAAATTAATGCATATTTATTGAATAGACATTATGATGGATTAATGAAATCTGGAAAAAACAGAAAATTAGCATAATATGGCAAAACAACCAGCTATAGAACAAGATGGTACTATTATAGAAGCTCTTTCTAATGCAATGTTTAGAGTTGAGCTAGATAATGGACATGTAGTTACTGCCCATATTTCTGGTAAAATGAGAATGCATTATATTAAATTATTACCTGGTGATAAGGTTAAATTAGAGATGAGTCCATATGATTTAACTAAAGCAAGGATAACTTATAGACATTAAAATTATGAAAGTTAGAGCATCAGTAAAAAAAAGAAGTCCCGAATGTAAAATTGTTAGAAGAAAGGGAAGACTTTATGTAATTAACAAAAAGAATCCTAGATTCAAACAAAGACAAGGATAAATTATGGCAAGAATTTCAGGGGTAGATATCCCAAAACAAAAAAGAGGAGCAATAGCATTAACCTATATTTTTGGAATAGGAAGAAGTCGTGCTAAGAAAATTTTAGAGTTAGCTAATGTTAATGAAGACAAAAAAGTTTCTGAATGGAACGATGATGATACTGCTAAAATAAGGGAAGCTGTAGGTAGTTTTAAAATTGAAGGAGAGCTTAGATCTGAAAATCAAATAAATATTAAGAGATTAATGGATATAGGTTGTTTTAGAGGTATTAGACACAGATCAGGTCTTCCATTAAGAGGTCAAAGAACAAAGAATAATTCAAGAACTAGAAAAGGTAAAAGGAAAACAGTTGCTAATAAGAAAAAAGTAACTAAATAATATATTATGGCTAAAGTAGTATCTAAAAAAAGAAAAGTTATTGTTGATGTATATGGAGAAGTTCATATCAATGCTTCATTTAATAACATTATTATTTCAATTACAAATAAAAAAGGTGAAGTTATTTCATGGTCTTCTGCTGGTAAAATGGGTTTTAGAGGTTCAAAGAAAAACACACCTTATGCAGCCCAATTAGCTGCAGAAGATGCAGTCAAAGTTGCTAATGAGGCTGGGATGAGAAAAGCAAAAGTATATGTAAAAGGTCCTGGTAATGGAAGAGAGTCAGCAATTAGAACAATTCATAATAATGGTATTGAAGTTACTGAAATTTTTGATGTAACTCCTCAACCACATAATGGGTGTAGGCCTCCTAAAAGAAGAAGAGTATAATAATTAAAAAAAACATAATTTTTGTCGAAGGACAGACCTTAATTCACAAAAATTAAAAAAAGATAAAATATGGCAAGATATACCGGTCCTAAAACTAAAATTGCTCGAAAATTTGGAGAAGCAATATTTGGAGAAGATAAATCTTTTGAAAAAAAGAATTATCCTCCTGGACAACATGGAAATAATCGAAGAAGAGGTAAAAAATCTGAATATGCAATTCAGCTTATGGAAAAACAAAAAGCTAAGTATACTTATGGAATTTTAGAAAAACAGTTTAGAAATCTTTTCAAGAAGGCAAATAGTAGTAAAGGAGTAACAGGAGAAGTTTTATTACAATTATGTGAATCTAGACTAGATAATATAGTTTTCAGGTTAGGTATTGCACCTTCTAGAAGTGCAGCAAGACAATTAGTAAGTCACAGACACATAACTGTTGATGATAAAATTTGTAATATTTCATCTAGGATTGTAAAGGCTGGAGAAACAATAGGTGTTCGTGAAAAATCAAAATCTATTGCAGCTATTGAAGAATCTTTATTCAATAATTCCTCAGTTTATGAGTGGATTTCTTGGAATAGTGATAGAATGGAAGGAATATTTGTTTCACTTCCAGAAAGAGAGCAAATACCAGAAAATATAAAAGAACAATTAATCGTCGAATTATATTCGAAATAAATAATAAAAAAATTATGGCAGTATTCAATTTTCAAAAACCAGACAAAGTAATAATGATAGATTCATCAGAATTTGAAGGCAAATTCGAGTTTCGTCCATTAGAGCCAGGCTATGGTTTAACTATAGGTAATGCCCTTAGAAGAGTTTTACTATCTTCTTTAGAAGGGTTTGCGTTTACATCTGTTAGAATAGAAAACATAGATCACGAGTTCTCTTCGTTACCAGGTATTGTTGAGGATGTAACTGAGATTGTTTTAAATTTAAAACAAGTATGTCTTAAAAGGCAAATTGATTCAGTAGATAATGAAACTGTTTCTGTTTCAATTCTTGGTCAAGAACAAATAACTGCAGGTGATTTACAAAAATTTATTTCAGGTTTTCAAGTTTTAAATCCTGACTTAGTCATTTGTAATTTAGAAAAAAATGTAAATTTTAATTTAGAATTAACCATTGAAAAAGGTAGAGGATATGTTCCCGCAGAAGAAAATAAAAAATCAGGTGCTCCAATAGGTACTATTTTTATGGATTCAATTTTTACTCCTATTAAAAATGTGAAGTATTCAATTGAAAATTTTAGAGTTGAACAAAAAACTGACTATGAAAAGTTAATTTTTGAAATTGTTTCAGATGGATCAATTCATCCTAAAGATGCTCTCACTGAAGGAGCTAAGACTTTAATTCACCATTTCATGTTATTTTCTGATGAAAGGATAACCTTAGAAGCTGATGAAATAGCCCAAACTGAAACGTATGATGAAGAGTCGTTACATATGAGACAACTATTAAAGACTAGATTAATTGATATGGATTTATCTGTTAGAGCTTTAAATTGTTTGAAAGCAGCTGAGGTTGATACTTTAGGAGATTTAGTTTCATTTAATAAAAGTGACTTAATGAAATTCAGAAACTTTGGTAAAAAATCATTAACAGAGTTAGAAGAATTAGTCATTATTAAAGGATTAAATTTTGGCATGGATTTATCTAAATATAAATTAGATAAAGATTAATTATTACTTATGAAACACGGTAAAAAAATATCACATTTAGGACGCAAAACTGCACATAGAAAATATATGTTAGCTAATATGGCTTGTTCGCTTATTGAACATAAATTTATAAATACAACTTTAGCTAAAGCAAAAGCTTTAAAAAGATATATAGAACCATTAATAACTAAATCTAAAAATGATTCTACTCATAATAGAAGAATAGTATTTAGATATTTAAAGAATAAATATGCTGTAACTGAATTGTTTAGAAATATTTCTCAAAAAGTAGGAGATAGACCTGGAGGATATACAAGAATTATTAAGCTTGGAAATAGATTAGGTGATAATGCTAGTATGGCAATGATAGAATTGGTTGATTATAATTCTGTTTATAGTGTAGGTAGTGATTCTAGTAAGAAAAAAAGGAGAAGAAGAAAATCTAAAAGTTCTTCTCAATTAGAAGATGCTCCTGCAGTTGAGGAAGTTGCTAAAGAAGATGCTCCTGCAGTTGAGGAAG